>Ga0208563_1000056_pt1 | contig 120693 bp, 119 predicted proteins | sample June2015DPH_17_1_2_FD_184717 | JGI IMG/M metagenome (GOLD analysis project Ga0208563, IMG submission 184717) | Peatland microbial communities from SPRUCE experiment site at the Marcell Experimental Forest, Minnesota, USA - June2015DPH_17_150... | ecosystem: Environmental > Terrestrial > Soil >... | reverse complement strand
ACCTGCGACTAAACTGGTATAGTCAATACTCAGAGTTCCGATAACATTTAAACCCGGGCTTGTCCAATTTTCTATCTGCTGCACATATAACACGTCGTTGGCAAAGGCATTAGTAATAATTGAAAACGGTAGGTTATCTGTTGTTAATCCAGAAGAAGGAGTTATACCAATAATCTGGTCAGTTACTGCAGGGACCCCACCAATTACTTTTCTCAATATCCACTTAAAGTTTGCTCCCGATGAGTTAAAGTCTGCAGCAATACCTGTTGGAGGCCCTGGGATAACCAAGTTTGCATTCTCTCCCACACTAAGGTTCTGACCCAATAAAATCTTAATCACACCCCTCGATGCTACCGTTGATACACCCGCAGTTTCGCTGTAGACTTCATAAGCAATCTTATACGAAGTAGCAGTGTTGCTAGCGGTCCCAAAATTATTGTCCCCGCTATTGGAAAGCGTCGCTGCGACCGCAGATCCTGATAATAGCCCCATTACAATCATTCCTAAGAATAAGATCTTTAGGTATCTCATCATTTTTTTCCTCCTCTTTCTCTTTTAATTTTCGTTTAATCACATTTGAATTAAAATCTTTGAACCCTTTACCTAATTCAATTCATTCCCCAAATTAATTCGGGCATCACCTCCTTTGTTATGATTTCCATACCTCTATTCCATATATCTATTCCATAGAAGAGATGAATCAATCACTCACCTCTAAATTAGCCAACCACCACCCCCTTCCGTAATAAGATTCCCTTTTGATTCCAATGAATTAATTTCAACTTTTATTTTTGAGTGGATTAACACATTAAAAATTCTTTGTCAAGAGAAAATTTTTCAGCAATTCTTGGTAAACACATCAAGCCTTCGAAATTAAGGGACTGAATGAACTGAATAAATTTAAACTGCTAAATTATATACCATTTCTTGGACGGCCATGTCAAGTGAAAAATCTCTGTCCCAAAATTTTTTTAATTTGACCATCCTATTTCGCGATCTCACGAATGCACGATGCCCCCTGTATAACATCGTCTCACTTCTTCATCGGTGAAACTAATCTCTTTCGACCTTCTCCCCAACCACTTTTCTTTCGCCTCCCGAAGCCTCTCTTTCAACCTCTGCCTCTCTTTTGATTGATCGGGGAGATCATAGAGTCCCTTGCTCTCTCAAAATCGATTCAATCTATTTGTCGATGCTCGTGATTTCACCCTCCAAATCCCCAACCCTCTTGGTCCTCCAATAAGAGCATTGCCCTTTAACTTCGTCCCTTCTATCGCTATCGTTCCAATGGAGATCATCCCCTTCTCGGCACATAACCTTACGATCTGAACAAATAACCCTCTGAAAAGATCTAGGCCGTCTTGACGGAACCGGTTGATCGTCCTGAAATCGGGCTACCGTAAAGCTGATCAATAAATAGCCACATCACTCGTTAACCGATGCCCAATTACAGGAAAACTCCACTCTCAGATCAAGCCCTTGAACCACCAGCTCGTGGATCACACGAGCTAAGGGCCCTTCAGGGAGAAAATCGTGGAGAGAGGGAGGCACGAAAAAAGTTCATCTTGATTATATTCTTTGAATGAGATGGATCTGCTCCTTCCAAAATTGTTCATGAGATGAACTGCAAATTTTATGCCACTATTTTAGGATAGCCTCGCAGATGCAGAAATCTCAGATCCGAAGTATGTCAGCAAAAATAATGCCAAATTTATGAAGCAGGGAGAATGACCTAATAAGTTAAAAATCTTTCAAATTTTTTCCAATCGAGACCGTCTATTCTTTTTCCATCAACAAATATGACGGGCGTCCCTGGCAACCTAAGACTTCTTGCATACCTCATTTGCTCCTCAATATTTGATCCTGCTCTCAGCTTTTCAAATGCTTTTTCTACGGTCGAATTAGAAAACTCTTCAGCAAACCAGGAGAACTTCGATTTAAAGGCTTCATAAATCACGGCATTCGCCCCATTGATGTCATTGGTTGCCGGAGGATTCAATTCCAGAAAAATAAAATCATCAACTTGTTTTGCATACTGTCTCAAATTCTCTTGGCTGTGTACATAACTGGACACAGAACAGGCCAATTCTGCTCCTGGATGGCTCTCGGGAGGCAAATAGATCGACACCAGCTCCTTGATCTGATTTCCATAAACATGCAGCAATACCCCATAGGCTGTCCGGCAATAGGGACAAAAATTGTCTGTTACCCAGATTATATTTTGACTACCCTCTCCCCTGAATATGATCTGTCCCATACGGGTGTTCAGATCCACCTTTTTCAGCTCAGCCCATGCCTTTTCCAGTAAAGGATATCCATTTTTTAATTCTGAAATGTTTTCAAATTGGAATTGTCCATTGTCGTCTGTAATAAAATCAAGAAATCCGGTTTTTGCTTCCTTTGTTGGGGATTCAGATTTGATATTGATTCTGACAGCCCAGAGGCTCAGGCCTTTTAAGTCAATATGAATTTTCTTTTGTATGCTCAGATCCTCCAGCTTCAGGTTCTCAATTTTTTTACTCAAATTAATCCGCTCATGAACAACCGAGAGGAGCTTCTTTTCATCGAGCTGAGCTGAAAGGGCATGTGAGGTCCATAAAAGAACCGACAAAACCAATAGGGCTACAAAAATACGCTTCATCGCTTTAGGCCTCCCAGGAGTCAATTTTTTGAAATGATTATTTGAGCCACTTCATCTCTTCCTTGAGCTCTCTTGTGATCTTTGCTGTATCATCCACGCTTGTCAAAATAGTGGGCGTAAGTAAAATCAATAGCTCTGTTCTCCTCTTCTCTTTTGAGGAGGTCCTAAATATTGCTCCTAATATAGGAATATCTCCAAGAAAAGGTACCTTGCTGTCTACCCGACTTATGTTTTCAGAGATGAGACCTCCAAGGGCGACACTCTGCCCATGTCCGGCGACAACGGATGTGGTTACCCTCCTGGTTAAGATGGTAGGGGAGTTTATACCCGGAGGATTCGCTCCGATCTCAGAGACCTCTTGGGATATGTTGAGAGTGAGGAGCCCCTGGGTATTAATAGTGGGTTTTACGCGGAGTATGACACCCGTACTTCTATACGTGATATTTTGTAAGATACTGGACTGTGTTGTGGTTGCTGTGGTTATATCAGTGGCGCTGACCGCGCTCGTTACAATAGGTACATCCGTCCCTACCTGGATCTCCGCTTCCTGATTGTCGAGCACTACGAGCCTCGGCTGGGAAAGAATATTAACCTTGTTTTCAGAAGCGTAGGCATTGAGCAGGGTATTGAATTTGTTTGTATCGGTGACAAATGAGTAAACAAGACCTGGGCCTGTGGGCACACTAAATGTTGTCCCAAGATTGAATGTCCCCTTCCATGCCCCGCTTAACATGTTACTCTTTATTTGCCACTCAATCCCTAAACTGAGATTGCTGTCCAGTGTGAACTCCGCAACCGTCGCCTCGATTAACACCTGACGGGGTGGCACATCAAGGTCCTCTAAAAGGTTAAGTATGTTCTTGTATTCTGCCGGAGAAGAAACGATCATGATAATATTCCTTTGATCATCCGATGAGATTTTCAGGCCTGTCATTGTAACCGATGAGGGTTGTTGAGCAGTAGGTGCTCTTGCTGGAGCCGTTGGGGTTGTCGGAGCAGAAGGACTGGCAGTCATCATCCCATAGAGGTTCTTTATGGATTTGACAAGGTCAGAAGCTCTTGAATATTTTGGAATGTATGTGAATGGCCTCTCTTCTCCACCTGCTGTCTCAGGCTTGTCGAGCCTTTCTTTCCAATCAAGGACATATTTGAGGGATGTATCGTCTGTTGCAATTGCCATCAAGCTCTTGAGAGGCTTTATGGGTATGAAGAGGATTCCAGGTTCCTTTGGTGACTTGGCAATACTGAAACCTAGGCTTTCAAGTATTTGAGAGAGCTGTTTTATAAAATCATCTATTGGCCAGTAGGTGAGCTTGAGGATCGCTATTTTTTTATCCTGTAAATACGGGGCATCGAAGGTATTTATCAACTCCATGATCGGTTTGATCTGTATTGCCTGCCCATAAAGCAGAAGGACATTCTCCCGGGGGTAGGGTCTTATCTGGACACCTGTCTTGTAAAGTTCCTTAATGAGCGCCTCTATATCAGCAGGCTTGATATGTTTTAGAGGCACAACTTGGAGAATCGAGGCAGGGCTTTCCGCCATTTCCGTACCTACCTTTATATCAAAAGGTTGCTTGGGCTCAGGGAGCTTTTGAAAGATATAGAGGGCACCTGCCTTCTCCTCTACATAGAGGTTGTACTTCTCAAAAATGCCGAGCACCATCTCCAGCGCCTTTTCAGAGGGTACGGCATCCTTCATGCTGAAGGTAATGGGCTCCTTGCTGTCCATCACTTTCTGATCCATCACAAAGGAGACCCTAAGAGTCTCGCCCAGGGCGTAGATGATGAAGTCCGGAAGAGGCATCTTTTCAACATTGATCATCACCACACCCTTGGATAGAGCAAGGCGGCTTGGATCTATCGGCATTGACGGAGGAAGCTTTTTTGGGGGCGCCAGCCTTCTAAATTCCGGGGGGCTCACAAACTCGGGGGGGATTGTCTTCTCTTTTGCCTCCTCTGCCTCTGCTACTTGCGGTTTTTCCAATTTCCGTGCTGGTTTTTGGACAAGCCTTTCTTTCTCTGAAGTGGCAGGCTTTTGCGCCGGCTTTGTGGTAGCACAACCAAAATTGAGGAGAAGGATTGATAGAAAACAAGCAATAAGAAGCCTTATAATTTTCATATTACTCCTTTAAAAGTTCAAACCAGTTCCAAGTATATAATTTCAAATGTCAAAAATCAAATATCAAAAATGATTCATATTTTTGGCCTTCCCTTAAAATCTTCATAGTACATCATCACCCTCTTGACATAATTCCGGGTCTCTTCAATAGGCGGAATTTCATTCCGCCCAAAGACCCTCCCTGGACCGGCATTATAGGCGGCCAAGGCCATGGGAAGATCGCGGTTTAAGAGTTGTAGAAGTTCGCCGAGATACCTGACGCCAGCGTGAATGTTTTCTTCAGGGTCGAAGGGGTTGATGACGGCCATCTCCCGGGCTGTTGCCGGCATCAACTGCATCAACCCCAATGCGCCCTTGGGCGAAACAGCCCTGTAGTCAAAATTAGACTCGGCCTTGATGACGGCTCGGACAAGGTCCGCGTCAACAGCAAAGCGTTGGCTGGCAGATGTGATGATGGACTCATAGGCCTTTCTATTTAAGGAAGAAGAAGACGACGGCTTTGTTATGCTCTTTTTTATGGGCAGAAGGACCTTCACTCGACCATTCCCTGGAACATTGGTATAGTAAGCGTTTCCTTCGCCGTCTGTAAAACAGTAAAAATCGGCTGCTGCTGAAGCAGACACAGAATATAGAAAGACTAAAACAATTAGAGATATGATTCTCATATCAACTGTAAGACAACCGAGACGGCTGTCCCGCCTCCGAATCCCACAGGCGGGACAGCCGTCCTACACGAGCCATTTCCATTTTAAACTATTGCCTTTGCCGTGGTGTCTGCTCAGGTCCCTCAAGAGTTCCCCGGTCAGATGATCTCCGAGGGGATCTCCGCTCACCCCCTGGAGGAGCCTCGCGTCCTGGGGGCGCCTCAGGTCTTGAAGCAATCTCACGTTTTGGAGGGGTTCTCCGTTTAGGATCTGTAAGATCGAAGACTTTTAGCTCCTTCTTAGTTTTTTCATTCTCCAACTGCACAGAGAGTTTTTCAATCTTGGTGATGACAGAACCATCAATCAACTTCTTCCCCACGGTCAAAGCGATTATAGAACCCGTATAATCCCTGAAGACCGCCTTCTTTTCTTCACCATAAAGAATTCCGATTAAGGTGTAGGGATTCTCTGGCAAAGGCCCTTTCAAACCTGCTCCTGACTTGGTGTAGCTCCCATCAGGGCTGAATATATTCCTTTCTTTGAGGGACCCTAAGGCAGCAACCTCCTTGATTATTCCCATCCGTACCTTTTCCTTCTCCTCCTTTTTTACATCGGGGAGCTGGCCTTTATCGCCTATAGAAGGACTCGAAGGACGCAGCTTCAGCTCAATCGCTGGTTTCTGGGTGGCCAATAGAGCGACAGTAGATACCAGGACAATAGATATAATGTCTAAAAGATACTTTTTAATCATCTCCTATCTCTGACAGGTGAGAGGCCTGTTCTACCGTTGTTTGGTTGCCCTCAAATTTTTTTAATCATTTCTCCAACCTGAAGGCAGATAGGGTCAGGGAAAAGACCTGGTCCTGGCCACTTTTGGTGATTTCCATTGACCTGGCGCCCAGCGCCTTTTCACTCTTCTCTATGGTCTCGAGGGTTTCTATAAATGGACCGGGCGGCCCTTTCAGTCTGACCAGGATGGGCACCTCGCTTACACCTTTTCCAACCCCAGGTTCCAACATCTCGAAGTTTAGTACAGTCAAACCCTTTTTCCCAGCAATGTCAATGATCTGCTCAATGATTTCAGATTGTATATTTGAATAGATGATTCCTTTATCGTAAAGGTGAGGTAGGAGGGCGTCCTTACCGAGAAGGGTCTTCTCCCCCTGTTCCCTTCCCTGTCTTTCCTGGACTTGAGACTTGATCCGATAAGTCTCGTACCATTCGCCGAGGAGAACCCTCTTTTTCTGAAGAGAAGCATGAAGAGGATATATCAAAAATCTGATAAGGGCAAGGATGATAATGAGATAGATCCCAATCTTCTTTATATCTATATTTTTTGGTTTAAAATTATCTGCCAAGTCAATTTACCTCGAAAGCTCCACGGTAACATTAAAGTTATAAGAACCTGTAGCGGCGTCCTTTCCGGGCGCTCCCTTTAGTCGGACTGTCTTTATCCCTTCAGCGCCTCCAAGCGCCTTGATCACTGAAAGAGGTTCTCTTGAGGATACAGAAACCTCCAGGTTGCTCTGGTTCAATACCATTCTGTTAATAAAAGTCCCTACAGGAAGACTCTTAGCGAGTATATCCATCACCTTAAGGGGTGAGCGCTTTGTGGAAAGCTTATCGTTTACTTCTTTTATGATATCTGAATAATCCTCGATCCTCTGTCCGGTTTTCCTATAGGAAACCTTTGCGTCTATGGCACTTATCTTCTGCCTTATCTCGCCTGCGGTCCGATCATAATTTTTTGCTGTAAGATAGAGCATAAGTCCATAGCCAAGGGTAAGATAGATTGCAACCCTGCATAGAAGGTTTATCTTGGATGAAAGACGAATATCTCCCTTTACCTTAAACTCGTTGAGATTCAAGCCTGTCAGGTAGTCAATGCATGGGGGGTAATCTTCTTGTGCTACCCTCGATACCTCGGGGATACTGGCATCCCTGAACTGAAAAGGGACTGCCCCATATACCTTTATCCGCTTGATATCCGACCTGTATCGGCCAAGTCCGAATAGGAACCTCTCCATATCTTTCTCATCAATAGTGGCATCAGGGTATGAGGCACCACCCAGAAACTGATGACCAGAGTGGGCAAGAATATTGCTCATCCCCCGGTATTGAAATATCTTTATCTCAGGAACATCAGAGGAATAGGCGAGATCCTCCGGCACGAGGTAATTGAATGGAAAAACCTCTCTCAGCCGTTCATACTGTTCGCTCTCCCACGCCCATATATCCAGCGTGGTATATCCAGTGGAAGACTCAAACACCCTACAATAAAAGGCGGGCTTTGAGATGGGAAAGATGTCCTTCACCTCTATCTCCACAGCCTTGGTCAACCTTTTTATCGGGGCTGGAGGATATCTCTTTCTTGTATGAAGAAGAAGCTCTCTGCCAACGATCAGCACCTTCTTATCAAAGATCCCCCTGACCGGTTTAAGTTCGCCAAGGCTGCCGGAGCCCTGCTTCACCGGTTTTTGATCCAGCAACCGATAAACATCAATGCCATCCTTGTGCCAGTAACCCACCACCATCGCCATCATCGGTCTATTCCTCTTTCCAGTACAAAACGCCGCATGGGGAGCGCATGTTCTGGCGTATATCCAAACCGGCTCTGATCGTATACATATTCCTTGGCTTGCCAACGCTCACTGTTATCTCAATGAAATGGGATGGATAGTAGTATACACCTTCCTCAACGCTGGCTATCCTCCGTCCAACCAAGGCGAATAGCTCCATATCGGATGAAACAGCCTTTTTTGACATATAGTCCCTCAACACCTTTAGAGAATCTTCGTTAATATCCAGGTAGGCCATAAGGACTTCGTCACTGGCCGTGTTCGGGTTAAAGCCTGTGGAAGGAAGCAAAGTCAAATAGGGCCCTAACTTATCATATAATTCTTTATCCATTCCTTTAACCAATTCGAATTCGTCTTTATATTGAATGGCATAGTTTCTTTGGACATAAGGTAGCCCCTGGCCCCTGTAATAAAATTCCTTTGCTCCGTTTACCCTGGCAAAATTATTTGTACTAATCCAGTCAAGATAACTGTTTATGATGCCTGAGGCATTGTCCATGACCCCTACTTTCTTTATCAATCTCTCCATTGCAGCCGTATTTAGGTTTATTAGAGATAGCATCCCGTTGCTATCCTGGGCCTGAACATAAAGGTCGTCTGATAAGGAGACCTTCTGCCCGTTAAGAGGAAGCGTCTTCAGCTCAGAAATTTCATTACCCATAGCCGATACGATCTCACTCTGGAATACCCGACCGTTTAGGGCAAGGTAGACAATGGTATCATATGCTGACCTTGCCCTTAAAATGGCCTCTGCCTTATTCTTTAAACCTTCGGAGGCCTTTATATGCTCCTTCACCAGCCAGTTGAAGCCTATGCCCACAGTAATTATTACTGCAGCCACAAGCATTGTCAGCAAGGTAGCCGAGCCATTATCGCGTAAGATAAATCTCATTGTAATTCATCTTTATCAGAGAATTTACATTGGTACCAAAAACAAGTCTGCCCTTTTGACCCTCATGAGCATAAGAGATGACGATCGATGTTGGAAGAAGCTTCGTCCTGTTGCCGTCAAATTGATTATACCATTTATATCTTCTTTCACCCATATCATAACCATAAAAACTGAATTCGATGCCCTCCACCCCCTCCAATAGCTTCAATGATTTGCCCTTTTTATAATCAGCAAATATGTAATCCCGCTCTATCTCATCATAGGACTTTGTGTAAATCGGGAGTTCATAATAAACCACGGAACGCATCCCGCTTTCTTCAGCCTCGTTTCGTATCCAGACCACTACCGGAAAACCGCCGGCAAGGGGCGCAAGGGAAACATAGGAAATGCCTTCCTGGCTGCCCCTGAAGTAAGGAAACCATCCATCACTTCTCGTATAGACATAATAATCGATCGTGGAGTTGAAGCTCTTGTCTATCCAGATTTTTTTTGCATAATCCCAGAATACGATCCCCTTCTCCGCCAGGCCATGGTACTGCTTGAGACCTTGATTCAGCGCCATCCCACCAAGTATCATCATGGAACTGAAAATGGCCATAGCGACAAGCACCTCAATGAGGGTGTAACCCTTAAATCGGTCCCCCTTCTGGTGAAAATAATGGTTTATACCTGAAAACATTAATATGATACTCCCGGATGTTTTCTTTATATTGAAGACTGAAATCCACGCGGTAGAGGAGAAGCTCATAAGCGGATTGTATAGTCATTTCTCCTTCCCCTATGATCGGTTTGGAGGAGACCAATAATTGTGATTTCCACTTTAAAGTGACGTCCTCTCCGAGATCCTCTTCGCCTGAATCCTTTTGAAAATCGACCGTTCTGATAAGGCCTGCTGCCTGGGTGAGCTTTGATGATAGCACATTGGATTGATTGGCTCTCTCCAGGTAGTCAAACCCCATCCTGAAGAGATACATGGTGGCAGCAATACTCGATGTAAGGATCAACGCAGCTATCAGAACATCGAGAACGATGAATCCTTGTTGGCGATTTTTCATACACATCGATTTTTTATTGCTACATTGTCCCTTATTAAAGATCTCACCCCCACTCTAACCCTCTCCCCTTGAGGGGGGGAAGGGGGTATCAAGTCTTCATTTGGAATTTGGATTTTGACATTTGGAATTTTATTATCTATGTGCCTTTTCTCTCAAAAGTAATGTCCCCAAAAGGTGTATGCACATCTAAGGTGTAGGCCTGATCCCCTACCTTTATATTCAAGGTGCCACCAGAGGTCGTCCCGTTTTTATAGAATTCGATGGGTTGATCGATCTGAATAAAGGTATCAGGAAAGACTTTTTCTTTGTTGTCGACCGTCATCACACCATCCTTCGACGATAATAACTTTGCCTCACTGTAAAGAAAGGATTCCCTCTCGAGACTGGAAATGAAGATCATCACCTCTTCGGCCTTAAGAGAGGCCTTGTAACTGTTATACATATTGTATGAGACCGGCAGGGTTACGGAGAACATGAGGCCTATGATCGATACCACGATCAGGATCTCTATCAATGTGAACCCTTTTCTACCCATCTCTGCCATAGAAAGTTTTTGGTTTATCGGTAAAGGTAATGATGCCCGTTTCGTTAAAGGGTTATTTTTTGAGTATATAAAATTAAAATCATTTAAGGGAATTAACGTTTATCGTTGTCGAATCTCGTATCGATGCTGGATTGTAGGTTCTGGATAGTCGAGCTTTTTATTTCAAGCTTCGGGCTTCTATACAAGCCTCTTCACCGATGAACGAGTGTCTTTAATATATTTAGAAACCGCAACCTTTTAACTTCAAACGAAACCGGCCTCCTCACCTTAACCCAAAGACCAACTTTATAATTTTATTCTTCCCACACTCATTACGGTAAGCATCAATGAGATGACGATGAATCCTACGATAAGCCCCATGATGACGATGATGGTAGGCTCAATCAAGATAAGTGCCCTCTTTGTGCTGTTCTTAAACCTCTCGTCAAATACCTGAAAGAGCTCAAAGAATATCTCTTTAAGATTCCCGCCTCCTTCGCCCACTCTCAGCATATTGGGGACAATTTCCGGCAAAAAGTGTACCTGTGAAAAGACATCAGCGATCTTCTTGCCTCCTTTTATCTGTTCAACAAGAGACTCTATGGGACTTCTAATGCGATGGTTCTGGATGAGAGCGGCAGAGAGCTTCAGGGCCTTGATAAACTCAATCCCGCTCTGAAGCATGGAATACATAGAGTATGAAAACCTCGAGAGCTCCAGATTCAATATGAGCCTGCCGATCAGAGGGAAGTTTAAAAGGTAGGGATAAAGGTTAGGAAGTCTCACCTTTGAAGGATAAAACTTTTTCAAAATGACAACTACTATAATAAGGCCGATCAAAATGCAAAGATTAGTAAAGCTCAATAATCCGCTCACGGTATAAAGGACTTTGGCAGGCAGGGGGAGGGCATGAGTATCGGTACCAAAGATACCGAAAAATCTTGGGACGATAAAACTGAATATGAAAACAAGGGTCATGAGGCTTGCAAAGATGAGGAACACAGGATAGGTCAGGGCATTCCTTATCTCTCCTTTATACTGTATTTGGAACTTGTAGTACTGGGCGATGTTTTCGAAGGCCGATTGAAGGTTTCCCACTGCTTCACCGACACGTATCATTGTGACAAAAAGATGGGTGAAGCGACCTGTGTTACCAAATGCCTGGGCCACCTCCTTTCCAGCCTTGATATCTGTCAGCACAAGAGAGAGTATATCCTTAAATTCCTTTTTCATGGAAGGATTCATTAGAAGTTCAAAGGCCTTATCTATGCGTATACCTGACCTGAGGAGGATACTCAGTTCCCTGGAGATGTTATACAAATCTTGATCACCAAACCCCTTTTTCAAGGAAAAGCTCTTCCTCTCTTTGGTTTTCTTTTCCACGAGTTCTATGACTGTAAGCCCTCGTCCCTTCAGCTTAGAGATAGCGTCCAGTCTGTCAGATGCAGAGATGATGCCCCTGATCTCCTGCCCGGAGGAATCGATACAACTGTATTGAAGCTCGCTCAGCATACCCTCAGGACCTCTTCCAAAGTGGTTAATCCCTTTGCAACCTTGAGCATTCCGTCTTCTCTGAGTGTTCGAAAATCTTTGTTATCCCGTAAGGCTACCTTCAACGATTCCAGAGATCGCTTCCTAAGAAATACTTCCTTAAGTTCATCCCTATACTCGAACAGTTCGAAGATGGCAATCCTTCCCCTGTAGCCTGTCCCAACACACTTGGGGCATCCATCTCCTCTCATAAAGTTTGGGCCTCCTTCGAGCAAACGACTAAACCTCTCACTTATCTCATCGATCTGATATTCTTTTAAAACATCCTCCGATAGTCTATCTTGACGACTACAGAAGGTGCAGTTTCTTCTAATAATGCGCTGAGCAACCAGGCCTATGATTGCGGCATTGATGAGGTAATCCTCCATCCCCATATCAACAAGTCTGAAGAGACTGCTTGAAGCATCATTGGTATGGAGAGTGGAAAGGACGAGATGACCTGTTAGCGCAGACTGGATGGAGATCTCAGCCGTCTCCTTATCCCTTATCTCGCCCACCATGATCACATCCGGATCATGCCTCAGAATAGACCGAAGGGCATTTGCGAAGGTCAATCCAATCTCACTCTTGACCTGAATCTGATTGATTCCATCGAGTTGATACTCTACGGGGTCTTCTATTGTAATAATCTTCCTCTCATGACTGTTCAGACGTGTGAGCACAGAATAAAGGGTAGTGGTCTTGCCTGAGCCTGTTGGGCCTGTCACCAAGAGTATTCCGTTAGGGTTGGAAATAAGTTTTACAACCATCTCCTCATAGTCGCTCTCGATCCCGAGGTTTTTGATATCAAAAGTGAGCCTCTCCCGATACAGGAGCCTCATCACCACTCCCTCCCCTCTTACCGTGGGGATTGTGGAAACTCGTATATCGAGAAAAACAGAAGCAATCTTTGTGCTGAACTTACCGTCCTGTGGAAGTCTCTTTTCTGCTATGTCGAGTCCCGAGAGAAGTTTGACTCTCGATACGGTGGCCAGATAAAATGTCTCGTCAAGCACATCTATATCATGAAGGATCCCATCGACCCTGAACCTTACTCTGTATCTTTTTTCTGAAGATTCTATATGAATATCTGAGGCCCTCAATTCTACGGCTTTGCTCAAAAGACCATTCAGGTATTTGATCACCGGTGCTTCAAAAGCCATCTCCTTCAGTTTTTCAGTGTCTTCTTCAATGGAAAGGGAAACAAAGTCCTTTCCCTGCTCATAGAAGTAGTCTTTTGATAGCTCTTTCAGGGTCTCTTCTGGGGCAAGGGATAGATGGATTTTATACCTCAGAGCATTGACCACATAGTCAAACACAGAGTAATTCAATGGGTCATTTGTGACGGCATATAATATTTTATTGTCGTGATCTATTTTTAAGGGAAGGAAATTTTTTTTGATAACGAAGTCGTAATTGAGCTTGTCGCTGAGGTAGGCGATTAACCCTTCATCCTCCACTCGCTCACCCTTATAAAGAGGGATATCGAACTGTTTGGATAAGGCTTCAAGGAATTGGCTTTCTGTTATGGACCCGATCTGGATGAGGATCCGACCGATATCCCCGCCGAGTTCCTTCTGTAGCTCAGCGGCCTTGTTGAACTCCTCTTCTTTAACACCAAATTGATCTTTTAGAATCTGTTCTAAAGACATGGTTACCAGTTTGTGATGGATTTATCGCCAAGAGTCCCCTCAGGCCCGAGAGAGTAAAGATCAAAGGGTCCGTGATCACCAGGGCATTTGAATTGATAATCCCTCCCCCACGGGTCTTTGGGGAGGCGAAGCTTCGAAAGGTATGGTCCTCTCCACTTTGGATCTGTAGAGTTGACAAGCTCGTCCAGGGTGTTTGGAAATCTACCCATATCAAGCATGAAAGACTGGGTGGCTGAAGAGAGCATTTCTATCTGTGCCTTGGTTATTTCTTCTTTCGATCTCTCCAATCGACCCATTAAGTTAGGACCAATGAGGGCGGCGATGAGTCCAATGATCGCCACCACGATCAGGATCTCAATCAGGGTAAATCCACACTGCCTACCTCTTACTCTTTTCATAACCTATATCCTGTAACAAAAAAGGTTAAAAAACAATACCATAACATTTATTTCCATTTAACATAATCTCATCGGCGACTCAAGCTCAGCATATTTTAGGACCTTCTATGAGAGCTTGTATAAAATTATCCCGGACACCTCAAATATTCTTCCACTACCCTTTCAGGCTCCCCTTCTCCCCTTATCTCACCCCCATCGAGCCAGATCGCCCTGTTACATATCTCCTTTACGGCGGACATCTGGTGTGAGACGAAGAGTGTTGTGACTCCCCCATTTATTAAATTAAGGAGAGCGTCCTTGGATTTCTTCTGAAAAGCCTCATCCCCTACAGCGAGGATCTCATCGATAAGGAGCACTCTTGGGTTTGTATGAATGGCAACAGAGAAAGCGAGCCTGAGGTACATACCACTTGAGTATGTTCGGACAGGCATATCAATGAATTCTTTTATTTCGGAAAATGCAATGATTTCTTCAATTCTCTTCAGAACTTCATCTTTTGTAAGGCCAAGAAGTACTCCGTTTATAAGGATATTCTCTCTCCCGGTAAGATCAGGATGGAACCCTGCGCCAATGTCAAGCAATGGGGTTATCTTTTGGGAGACCTTTATTTCCCCTTTGGTTGGATAAATCGCCCCAAGGATTAAAGATAGGAGCGTGCTTTTCCCTGCTCCATTCTTTCCTATTATGCCGAGGCACTCCCCCTGCTTAACCTTAAAACTCACTCCCTTAAGGGCCCAGAAGTTTGAATTGTAGTTCCTATTGACGAACTTAGGCAGGTTCAACAAGAATTCCTTAAACCCGGGCCTATCCCTTCTCATGGGAAATTTTTTCCATACATCCTCTATTTCAAGAGCATCATTCATATAACTTCGTCCAACCTCTTCCCGAGTCTTTGAAAAACTAAGATACCCAAAAGTAAGAATACAAGGGAGCTTCCATAACAAATGCCGATGCTCCTCCAATCGATGTAGTTCGACATGAATATCTCTCTCCATGCTGTGATAAGGTAAGTAAGAGGATTAAGAACAAGATAAATCTGATAGGTTTCTGGAATGATTTTCAAAGGATAAACAATGGGAGTCATCCAGAAAAGCAAACTGATGACAACACCTATAATATATTCCATGTCCCTAAAGTAGGCATTTACCATTGAAATCGCAAGACAAATTCCTGCCGTTACAATAAATTGCGCAACAATCAAAATGGGAATGGTGATCAACCAGTTTACTCCAGGCCCTTTTCCAGAGAAATATGAAAAGCCTATTATTATAGGTAAGGCAAATATAAAGTTGACAAATTGACCGAGGATTGTAGCAAGAACAAGAAAATGTCTTGGGAAACGGATTTTTTTTATAAGATTTACGTTTCCAATAAGAGTTCCCGTAGACATTGTGACAGATGCAGAAAACCAGTTCCAAGGGAAAAGGGCAGAGAGGAAGAAGAAAGTATAATTCTCCATTTTAATTCTCATAAATACCTTGAAGGCGATGAAAAGGACGATGGCAAGAAGAATGGGATTCAGTAAGGACCAGAAAATACCGAGGACTGTTCTCTTGTACTTGAGGGTTATCTCCTTCTTAGTGAGCAGGAAAAGAAGGTCTTTTTTCCGCCTAAACTCCCGATCATTCATGCCCATAATTTGTTGTCCTATTTACAACCTTTTGCACCGCTCCAAGTTCTCATCCTTCCGGCTCAATCAACCTCTACACCACCTCACCCCCCAGATCGAGGCTTTGGCCTTGGCAAGGATTATATGTTCATCGTATTACAGAAAGAAGGGTCTCCCCCAGCTTTCCTTAGACGTGAAATAGTGTACATAATTTTTTGTTTAACGTCAAGAAAACAGGAAGGATTAAAGGTTTACTTTAAAAGAAGTTATTTGATTTTTTATCAATTTACCGATTGATAATAGACTACCTTTCTTCTCTCAACCGGAAATCTCAAAGAGATGAATGTCTTCGTTTTCTTTTCGTCGGTTCCAATCCTCATCATCCCACGATTGCGGAGAACAATCTCCTTGACAAAACGGAGGATGAGATCCGGTGCCTCTTCTTCTTGGAGCGTTGTAGTTTTCAATACTGGTTCGGTCCGCTTATTATACCCTGCGAAAACCACCGAGATCTCAATGTATCGGCCATCCTTCTTGAATAAAGCCTTGCCTTCACCCACTTCCTTTTCAAGAATGAAGGATCGGGTGGAAAGCCCCATACTCAAATTCGGAGAGAGGTTGGCCAGGGCATATTGAAGAATAGAGGTTAAAATATATCTCAACTGTTCATCCGGAACGATGGTTTCAGGAAGATCTTTCTCAAATCTTTTAAATAATTTGATCCCCTTCTCTTCCAATTTAGCCTGGTGTTTCTTTAACACCTCTTCAATAAGATGGTGAACCGTGTCTGTTTTCCGAATGGGGGTGTTGAGCTTAATATAATTAATAAGACCATCCAGCACCATATCAATCTTCTCAACATCCTCGGTCACCGCCCGATAAAAATACTCTCCGAATTCTTTATCACTAAATTTCCCCCGTGAAATCTGTGTATAATTTCTGATGGACCCAAGAGTATTTTTAATGCGGTGAATTAAATCAATGAAAAAAGAGGACAGGAAGGGGGCATTCTGTTCATTTGACAGAAAATCTAATTTAGATTTAATCGATTCTAACCCTTCCCTAACTGACGAAGATGCAAAAGACCTTCTTCCATTTTCAATTCCAAATAAACTTCCTTCCATTTTATTCACCAAACCTTTCGTAACGACATTAAATTCAATGCTTAAATCTATAATTATTATATGCAAATCTTTTTAAAAACTCAATATTAAAAAACCCGAATGAGAACTTACGATTTCAAAAACTCCTTCTTTTTCCTAACATAATTTGACATTTGCTTACACGATTTGACATATACTGACATGATTTTACATTTTGCCAATATTGGGATAATGATTTTTTTCGGTGGATGTCCTTAACAAATAAGGAGATAAAATTGGGGATTTACCCCGTTAGAAATAATGTCCCACTGCTCCCTCCGGGCCAGAGGCCCTCTGGGCTGGCGGCTGCAGTGGGGTTACATTTTAAATAATTCCGGCGGGGTTTAATGCCCTGCTGGAATTTCTAACGGGGTTTACTCCTTGAAGGCAGTCATGGGTTCTAAGATCAATTCTCCCTTTTCGAACCGGTCGATGGAAAGGGAGGAGATGTCGATCGTGGAAGCCTTTCCATTTACGATCAACTCTGAGATCACTTTTCCTACAGCAGGGCTATGCTGAAATCCATGTCCGCTAAAACCATTGGCGAGAATGAATCCTTCTACCTCAGGAACCCTTCCCAGAATGGCATGGTGATCCGGAGAGATGTCATAAAGGCCTGCCCATCCCCGGGCAATACGAGCTTTTTCAAGAACCGGGACACGGTACATCGAATTCTCTGAAGTCTCGGCCATGGCTTTATAATCTGTATTGAGGTTAAAACTCGGCTCCAGGTCTAACGGACCAGAGAGGAGCAGCCCATCTCCTTCCTGGCGAAAATACCATCCCCGGTGAAAATCAATCGTCAGTGGAATGGGACGGTCGGCGAGATGGAAAGGAGCGGTAATAAAGATCTGCCTCCTTAAAGGTTTAACAGGAATCTTGACGCCTAACATTTCTCCGATCAATGCAGCATAAGGCCCGCCGGCGTTGACAACCATGGGAGTGGAAATCTCTTCGTCCTTTGTTTTAACACCATGGATCTTCCCTTTCCCTAATAAGATTCCCACTACCTCCATTCCTTCGAAAATTTTCACTCCTGCCTTCCTTGCACCACTGGCAAACCCGGAGAGGACTTCACTGGGGCCTGCATACCCATCCCGGTAGCAGAATGTCCCTCCCAAGATATCGTCCATTCTGAGATAGGGCCAACGTGCACCAATTTCGTCAGGGTTTAAGAATTCAACAGGAATATTAAATTTTTTCTGTAGTTTTATATTCTGCTTGAAGACTTCTATCTCTCCTTCGGTCGTCGCCAAAAAGAGATAACCGATTCTTTTAAATTCCGGGTTGACTCCGAATTCCTCTTTGAATTGCTCGAAGGTCTTTAATGATTCAAGTGAGAAACGAATATTAATCTCTGTAGAAAATTGGGTCCGAATCCCCCCCACACAACGGCTAGTAGAACCTTCTCCCAATTGCCCTTTCTCAAAGAGGACGATCCTTCCCGCCTTTTTCAGGGCAAGATAGTAGGCAATGCTCAGGCCAACAATGCCTCCCCCAATGATGACCGCATCTGCTGTTTTTTCCATGTCCAATGGCAAGAAGATAGCGTCGGCAGTAAATGCCAACGCTACAAACTTGACAAATTCCAAATATCAACCATCAATAATCAAATAAATTCCAAGGTTCCAATACCCAAACTTGGTGTTTTGAATCAATGATTATTATTTGGTTATTGGAATTTGGTCATTGGTGATTATCTGTAATTCGGAATTTGGTGATTGGAAACTCGTTTTCTCTTTCTCCTAACCATCTTCAACAAAAAGAGCATTTCCTCGTTCTTCACCCAGTAGGAAGCTACAAAATAGATTCCAACCCCGATGACAATCCCGATAAAGAGAAGCAAAACTTTTGCAACTGCGTTACCGGTGGTGGACCAATTTCCTATGGAACAGATCAAATAAGCAGCCAAACCCATTGGAATACTACATAAGAAGATCCGTAAGAGCGATTTAATATTCTTTTTTATATCTATTCCTCCTAATTTTGGACCTAACTTTCGAAAGAGAAGGATGAGGTTCAGCATAGAAGAAAGGCTGGTGGCTAAAGCCAGACCTCCATGTTGTAATGGAATCATGAGGATCCTGTTAAGGATGACATTTGCTCCCAAACAGATCAAGGCGATCTTAAGGGGGGTCCATGTATCCTGGAGGGAATAGAAGGCAGGAGCAATTGTCCTTGACCCGGCAATGGCCCAGAGTCCTACTGAATAGAACAGGAGGGCGAAAGCCGTTTTCTCCGTAGCCGAGTAATCAAACAATCCTCTTTGAAAGAGAAGGTTAATGATAGGGGTTTTTAAGGCGATCAACCCCACCATCGCAGGGATGCTGATGAAGGAAACCAGGCGGAATGTGAAAGAAAGCGTCTCTTTCAATTCTTCCATCTTTCCCTGGGAAGCCAGCCCTGAAAGACTTGGAAGGGATGCCATTCCAATGGCCATGGCAAAAATGCCCAGTGGAAATTCCATTAATCGATCTGCAAAGAAGAGGTAGGAGACGCTTCCACTGGGTAGAAAGGAAGCAAAAATGGTATCGATAAATACATTGAGCTGATAGACGCCGGTTCCAATGAGGCCTGGCACCATTAGCAATCCGATCCGCTTGATCGCTGGATGTCGAAAATTAAAATTGAATCGGAAGGTAATTCTCTTCTTCCATAAGAACGGAATCTGAAAGAGAAATTGGATCACCCCTCCAGCTAGGACGCCCAGGGCCAGCGTCATCACCGGCATTTTAAAAGTATGATAAAAGAGAAAGACCGAAACGATGATGGAGATATTAAGAAAAATCGGAGCAATGGCCGGTGCAAAGAAATGCCTGCGGGAGTTCAGGATCCCCATGCAGAGAGCAAAGAGTCCCATGAAAAAGATATAAGGGAAAATGATCTGGTTAAGCGTAACGGTGAGTTGGAATTTTTCTGGAAATCGAGTAAACCACCCTGGGGCGATAATACGGATCAAAATCGGTGAGAAGAGAATTCCAAGGACTGTAAGAATTAATAAAATGACTCCGGCAACAGTGAATGCGATATGCGTGACCTTTTGAGTCTCCTCTTCTGACCGCTGGGTAAGATATTCAGTATAGATTGGGATGAATGAAATGGTTAAAGACCCTTCTCCTACCAACCGCCTCCACAGATTAGGAATCCGAAAGGCGACAAAGAAGGCATCGGCTGCCATCCCAGCCCCGAAAAAGTTGGCGATTACCATATCCCGTAAAAAACCAAGGATACGGCTGAGGAAAGTTCCCATCCCGATGGTGGTAGCGGCTCTGGCGATTTTATGGTTCTCAGACATAGAGGGATCGAAAAACGAACGCTCCCTTGATTACACAGATTTCAAAAAATGATTACACAGATTTGCCCTATAGGTTGGACCGAATTCTAATCTGTGTAATCGCGCTTCGTAATCGGTGTAATCAGAGATTCTGTTCTTTCAAATCTCGAAAAGACCTTGACACACGCTATCTCAAAATGTTAAAAAAATCAATGCTCCCTCACACCACCCTCTCCACGTCGGAGAGAGGGAAAGGGTGAGGGGAAGAGAAAGGGGGCTAAATTTTGGCAATCCATTTATCAGCCATTAAACGGGCAAGACAAAATGAAAAAAGGAGGCTTCGAAACCTCCACATCAAAACCACAGTGAAGTCCTCTGTAAAAAAAGTGAGAGTAGCCATTGAGAAGAAGGATGTTGAAGGGGCCCAAAAGGCTTTGTTAAAGGTAACCCCTCTAATCCAGAAGGCTCACTCCAAGGGTGTCTTCCATAAAAATACCTCTGACAGAAAAATCTCTCGGCTGACCCAAGAGGTCAACGCTCTTAAAGCAGCTTCTAAGTAATCCTCTGTGGCAGGTACATCCCCCTCTCCTTTATCACCTCTTCCCAAGAGGGGGGAGATTTTTGGGGGTGTTTGGCCGACAGAGGTCAATCACCAACTTTTCCATCAGAAGGTCCTTTGGTCCCCGACTCCTCTTAATGGCTAAATCGGTTTGATGACACTTCAGGATTCCTTCCTGAAGTGAAGCCTCAGAGAAATTCTTTCCCTGATCCATCAATTTCTTTATATTCCACGGTGACGTTCCCAGCTCTTTGGCCAATTCCCCCGCCTCTCTATGATGCGCGGACATTTCTTTTATCACCAGCATACTCCAATATTGCTTTGCCATCATGCTTAAGAGAAAAGGAATAGGATCGCCGAACTTCGATCCCTCTTCTTCTTTTCTGAAAACGATAGCCTTTGACTCCATCGCCTTATCTAAAATTCCAAGGGCTTTTTCCAGGTTTTGATGACCAATGGCATCTGTTAAATCGAAGACGGTGCTGATTTTAACCTCTGTGGTAATTTCTTCCACGTCTAGAAGTTCGATCTTTTGCTTCTCACCGACGCTTAAAAAGACTTTCTCCAGGGCATTGTCGAGATCGTAAAGGTGATCCCCCACTACCTCAACCAAATAGTCTGCAGCCTCATCCGAAATTGTTTTTCCTTTTTCGGACATTCTGGCCTTCATCCAGGAAACTAAGGCTCTACCCTTTAATCGTGTGTACTCTGTGACTTTCCCTACCTTTTCGATCTCTTTCCGATGTTTCTTCCAGGGCCCTATCGTCAGGCCATGAAGGACAAGGCAGGTGCTGGGAGAAGGTTTCTGGATATATTCCATCAACGCTTCCACCTTCTCCTCATCCATACGATCGGCTTCGCTGACGAGAACAAATCGATTTTGAGAAAACATCGGGAGCGTTTGGGCGGTCTGGACGATCTCCCGGCCGCCTTGTTCTTCACCATTGAAGAGATGGAAGTTAAATCCTCTCTCTTTTTGAGAAAGGGTGTGGTTTAAGAGTTCCTGAATTTCCTCCTCAATGAGGTAATCCTCAGGGCCATAAAGCAGATAGATTGGATAAATTTCTGGCGTTGTTTTGGCTTTCATCTATTGAAGCTATACGATCTATTTGGATTTGATACCGTTCCAAATGCCTATTAAATTAAATAATATAAACAAGAAGCCTAGGGCGTAGTTGAAATATAGCAAAAATGTTTTTCCAAAAAGTTTTTTTATAAAAGATAAAACATCCACTGATCTTCAGGAGGGTCTACTAACCATGCCCACCTCTCTTTAGACCCAACAATTAATATGACGCCTAAAAAATAAAAAAGCGGGAATAATTAAACCAAAATATCTATCCAACGACCCCCTCCAATGAGATGAGCTAATTAGGATTCAAAATATCGTGCTCTCGTTGGTTATTTAGCATAACTTTAACGCTGAGACAACAAGGTAGAGCGTCAAATTCTCTCCCTTTTCCGAGTTCCTTCATACAAATTGTATTCCAATAGCCTGCATTCGATAGGGCCGTTAAAAAATGGAACTCTCCTTTTTGTTCTTAATCCCACTTTCTTTGCCAGATCAAGATTACCAGTAAATACATACCCGGTATACCCATTGCATTTCTTTTTAAAAAAATCACCAATCTCCCTGTAGGTCTTCTTTAACTCTTCCATCTCCCCCAGTCGCTCACCATATTCGGGATTTAGGATAACCACTCCTCCTCCGTCTGGAACAGGTGTCTCAGAAAAATTACATACACCAAACTCAATAAAACGCTCCACGCCTGCTGTCATTGCATTCTTCTTGGCCGCCTCAACAGCCTGCTGACTGATATCCGTCGCAATGATCCTTCCATTTAATTTTTCTTTCGCTGCTGTTCTTGTTTTCCTGCGGAGGGTTTTCCAAGAAGAATCATCAAACCCTTTCAGATGCATAAAACCATAATTGCTTCTCAATAGGCCCGACGCCCTGTTAAGAGCAATCAATGCCGTTTCTATGGCGAGCGTTCCACTACCGCACATCGGGTTAATAAAATTCCCGTTTCCCTTCCAGCCGGTTGCTAAGGCAACAGCGGCCGCAAGGGTCTCTTGCATCGGCGCCTTGAGGGGAATCATTCTATACCCCCGCCTCGAAAGGGGCTCCCCGGATGTGTCGAGAAAAACTTGGCCTAGATTACCTCTCCAGTAGAGATGAATCACAATCCTGTCTCTTTGAGGACCGGTATCAGGCCTGCGCCCACGCTTTTCTTTAATCCTGTCAACGACTGCATCCTTGCATTTCACATTCGCAAATCTTGAATCTTTAATGGTCGGGTTATAAACGGAAGAAGTGACAGAGAAATAACTGTCCTCTGGGATATAATCTTCCCAACTGATTCGTGACATCCTTTTATAAAGTTCGTCTGGGGTCTTCGCATTGAATGACTCAAGAAGAAAAAGAATTCGTTGCCCTGTGCGGATCAGCAGGTTGAGCTTTTGAGTATCCTCCATTGTTCCTTCTGTCTCAACCTCTGCCTTTCCCTCCGATAAGACTGGAAAGCCTAATGAAATGATCTCCTGCTTTAAAAAAGGTGGTACTCCCTTGGCGCAGGTAATGACGATTTTACTCTTTTTTCTCCAGAAAGACATAAGATCCCTTCGGAGTGTCACAAGAGGTTACAAAAGCAGACAGGTAGGCTGAAAAAACTTTACAGCGGATATCTTGTAAATTTTATATCGGTTATGATGACCCATTCTAAATGTTCTGCTTTGAGGCAGAAAGAGAATGCCTATAAAACTCAAAATGACCGCTTTGTAAAGATTTTGAAGCATGCCTGTCTGCTTAATTTACACAATGTTAGGGTTAAAGTTCCTCCGGAGTAAAGGCCACTACTTCATCAATTGTTTTAGCATCCCAAAAAACCATGGCCAACCGATCCACCCCGAGCGCTATGCCAGCCGATGGGGGCATATTATCTAATTCAGCCAAGAATTTATCGGGCATGGAATAAATACGTTTACCAATGGATTGGCGGTTTTCATTTTCAAGGTGAAAACGCTTCCTCTGTTCTTCTGAGTCAACCAATTCTGAAAAGCCATTGGCCAGCTCCAAGCCGCCTATATAAAGTTCAAAACGTTCTGCAACGCTTGGATCTTCCTGCTTCAGCCGAGCCAGCGCCCCCCGCTCGGCGGGGTAATCATAAATAAACGTCGGTATTTCTACCCCTAGGTTCGGCTCAATTTCCTGAACCATGATCTCATCAAAAAGATTTTGCTCCAGTGCTTCAGTTATAGAAATCTTTGTATAAAAACGAAACGCCTCTTTAACAGAAATTTCTTGCCATGGCTTGGACAGATCGATCTCACGGTCGCGGAAAATAATTTTTTGCCCCAAGCCAATTGCCCTGGCCACAAATCGTATCAATCCCTCACATTCCTCCATCAAAGAATGGTAGTCACCACCTGTTCTATACCACTCCAGAAGGGTAAACTCAGGAAGGTGCTGACCTCCTCGTTCTCTTTCACGCCAGCATCGGCAGATTTGAAAGATCTTCTCATATCCTGATGCCATCAACCGCTTCATGCAAAGTTCGGGAGAGGTATGAAGGAACCATGTACCGGAGGGGATGGCATCGATATGGGATTCTGGCGCAGGGGTGGGTATTCGGTGAGGGGTTTCTACTTCCAGATAACCTTTTTCAATAAAAAACTGTCTGATCCCCTGCAGGATGCTTGCCCTCTGTTGAAGGGCTTTTTTACGTCTTGCAAGTGGCCAGTTTTTCGCCACGAACCTACTCTTTGACTCTTTTCGAAAATTCACCAGTTCGGGTATCGATGGTGATCAACTCACCTTCTTCAATGAACGGAGGGACGCGAAGCACATAACCGGATTCTAAAGTAGCTGGTTTAAAATCTGCCTTCGAGGTATCCCCTCTCACCCAGGTTTCTGTCTTAATCACTCTGAGATTGACGAAGTTCGGCAACTCGACACCAATTGCCCTGTCTCTGAACAACAAGACCTCCACATTCAAATTTTCAATGAGATAATTTTTGGCATCCCCCAGAGATTCCTCGTTGATAATGATCTGTTCAAAGGTCTCATTATCCATGAAGTGATAGTGACCGCCCTCTTTATAAAGAAATTGCATGGCTCGTTCTTCCAATGAGGCGGGCTCGAAAGTATCCCCTTCACGATAAGTTCTGTCAATGGTTAATCCTGTGATCATGTTCCGCAGTTTGGTCCGATAAAGCGCTTGCCCCTTGCCAGGTTTTGAAAATTCGAAAGCCGTCACGATGTAAGGTTCTTCATCAATGATAACTTTCAATCCCTTTCTCAAATCCGAAGCGGTATACATAGGTTATCTTTCCTCCTCCCCTCCCTCCCCCATAAGGAAGGAAGGTGAGGATGGGGGTAAATCTTCAATCCATTAAAAATTATAAAAGAAACGATTTCGAATTCGCCCTGCCACAAGTCCTCCAAGCTGTTGGAAAGCAATGGCCTTATTCGCTTCGTTGGTGAGGGCTTGGGAAGAAGCCCGAAAAAATTGGACTTCAGAAACACCTTTCTCCTCCCAAAGGACCTCCCCTGTACGCTTTTTCAGAGCAAAATCGAGCACGATAACGGACAGATATTCCACGACAAAACCAGATTTATCATAAGCAACCGAGTTCATTGTAAAATACCTAATGCTTCCCTCTAAAACGGAATCTGCTTTCGCTCTGTCCACCACGTTGACCCTTCTGTCCTGAATGAACTCTCTTAAAAAGGCCTGTGTGAAAGGAACCTCAATTCCTGGCTCAAAGGTAAGATTCTTGAAAGTGGGGATGGCAAGGGAATTCAAACCAGGTGGAACATGTGTCTCCTTGCCGACCATCTGGTAACCACAGCCCAAAAGTAGGAAAATACATAAAAAGGTTATGGTAAGGATCCTTGTTCTGTTCAGAAGTAATGTCATTGGTCTCTACACCTCACCCTTTCACACTTAACGATACGGGCTTCCTAACCTTGGCCGATAAAGGAAAGGCCTGTAACCTATTAGCAGACAATATTGACCAGTTTTTTGGGGACGAGGATCACCCGTTTGATCTCCTTGCCTTCAACCAATTTCCGAATCCTCTCGCTCTTCAATGCCCAGGCCTTTACCTCCTCTTCTCCGTATGAGGCAGGGATAGTCATCCGATCCCTCAATCTTCCATTCACCTGAATGACAATCAATATTTCATCTTCCAAGACGGCTTCCGGGTCGTAATCGGGCCATCGGGTTTTGATGATGGATGCCCGATTCCCCAAAGTTTCCCAGAGTTCTTCTGCAAAATGGGGAACAAATGGTGAGAGCAAAACGACAATCGTCTCGATCGCCTCGCGTACCACCCTTCTGGACATTTCGTCCGTGCGGTCTTTAATCTCTGAAACATAGATCTCGTTCACCAATTCCATGATGGCACTGATTGCGGTGTTAAAATGGAATCGTTCAATGTCTTCGGTTACCTTTTTGATTGTTTTGTGGGTTTTCTGCCGCAGAGACTTTTGATCTCCTTCAAGGACTGTTCCGAAAGGAAGTGGTTTTACATTTTGAAGATGAGGATGTTGCTCATAAAAGAGTCTCCAGACCCGATTGAGAAAACGGGAAGACCCATCCACCCCCTGGTCGCTCCAATCCAGATCCTTCTCAGGTGGGGAGGCGAAGAGACAAAACATCCTGGCTGTATCCGCACCATATTTTTCAATCAAGTACTCAGGGTCCACCACGTTCCTCTTGGATTTGGACATCTTTTCAAGCCTTCCAATAGAGATTTGGCTACGGCACTTCTGGCAAAAAATCCCCTCTCCCCCTTCCTCTACCTCATCGGGGAAGAGATAACCATCTTTGGGACACTCGTATACTTCTTTGCAAACCATCCCCTGAGTCAGAAGGTTTGTGAACGGCTCATCAACACTTACCCATCCTATTTCTTTTAAAACGCGTGTGAAAAATCGGGAATAGAGAAGGTGCAGGATCGCATGTTCAATTCCTCCAATGTATTGATCCACAGGCATCCAGTAATCCACCCGCTTCTTATCTAAAGGACCTTTATCATAGTCAGGGCATGCAAACCGATCGAAATACCAAGAAGATTCGACGAAAGTGTCCATCGTATCTGTCTCTCTTCGACCGGGCCCACCACATTGGGGACATCGGGTCTCCACAAACTCTTTTAATCCAGTCAGAGGCGACTCGCCCGTCCCGGTGATCTCCACATTGAAGGGGAGAACGACAGGGAGATCTTTTTCAGGAACGGGTACGGTTCCACATCGGTCGCAATAAATGATAGGAATGGGTGTTCCCCAATAACGCTGCCTGGAAATGCCCCAATCCCTCAGCCGGTAACTAATTCTATTTCCACCGAGTCCCTTCTCATTGAGATATTGTGAGATCATCTCCCTTGCTTTAACGCTATCCATTCCATTAAATTGACCGGAGTTGACCAGAAAGCCCTCTCCCTCATAAGCTTCAGTCATGGTGTTAGCATCTAACGTATGATCCTCCGGTTTGACAACCACAATCAAGGGAAGCCTGAATTTCTTCGCAAACTCAAAGTCCCTCTGGTCATGGGTAGGCACAGCCATCACTGCCCCTGTCCCATACTCCATCAAAACAAAATTGGCGACGAAGATGGGCATTCTGGCTTTGGTCAACGGATTCAGACAATAGCCCCCTGTAAAAACACCCTCTTTCTCTGTCGTCTCAGCAGTCCTCTTTATCTTGTCCTGCCGTCTCATCTTTTCGACGAATTCTCGAATGGCCTGTTCCTGAACAGTTCCTTTTGACAGGCTCAGGGCAAGGGGATGCTCGGGTGCCAAACTCATGAACGTTGCACCAAAAACTGTATCCTGTCGCGTGGTGAAGACTTTAATGACCTCTTTCAAATTCTCCAAAGGAAAAAGAATTTCAGCGCCGATTGACTTTCCAATCCAGTTTCGCTGCATGGTGAGAACGCGTTCAGGCCATCCAGGAAGTTTATCACACCATTCCAGAAGTTCTTCTGCATACTCCGTGATTTTGAAGAACCATTGATCCAGTTCTTTCTGTGCGACGCCCGGATCGTCTGCATGGCCTCGCCAGCATGTCCCGTCGCTCATCACCTGTTCGTTCGCCAAAACGGTCTTGCAGATCTCGCACCAATTGACAAAGGACCTCCTCTTATAGGCCAATCCCTTCTCATACATTTTTAAGAAGAAGAGTTGCTCCCATTTGTAATAGGAGACGTCGCAGGTAGCGAACTCCCGATCCCAGTCGTAACTGAAGCCCATCCGCTTCAATTGATTCCTCATGTAATCAATATTTTCGTAAGTCCATTTGGCAGGGTGAACTCCATGTTCGATCGCAGCGTTTTCCGCAGGCATGCCAAATGCATCCCATGCCATGGGGTGGAGGACGTTAAAGCCTTTCATTTTCTTATACCGGGCGGCCACATCCCCGATGGAGTAATTCCGTACATGGCCCATGTGGATCTTGCCCGACGGATAGGGGAACATCTCCAGAAGATAATATTTCTCTTTTTTCCGGTCCTCTGTCACTTTAAAGAGATTTTGACTTTCCCAGATCTTCTGCCACTTTTCTTCAATCTCTTTGTGGTGATAACGCTGTTTCATGCTGTTCCTCGTAAAAAGTAACGTGACTCGTGAATCGCAAAACCCTTCGTGATTCACGAGTCACGAATCACTCATCACGATTATTATCCTCTCATCATCCTTCGGATCCGGAGCCTCAGGGCATTAAGTCGGATGAACCCTTCTGCATCCTTCTGATTATAGACCGTATCCTTCTCAAAGGTTGCAAACGCCCCGTGGTAGAGAGATTTCTCTGACTTTCGACCGATCACTGTACAGTTCCCTTTATAAAGTTTTAGGCGAACGGTCCCAGTCACATCCTTCTGCATCTCATCGATCGTTTTCTTTAAAATCTCCATCTCCGGTGAAAACCAGTATCCGTAATAGATCAACTCTGATATCTTGGGAATCAGGCTATCCCGAAAATGCATTACCTCTCTGTCCATAGTGATTGATTCAATGGCTCGATGGGCGATGTGGAGGATCGTTCCTCCTGGAGTTTCATAGACTCCTCTTGATTTCATTCCAACATAACGATTCTCCACCATATCGACCCGGCCGATTCCATTTCGACCTCCCAATTCATTCAATTGGGATAACAGGGTGGCAGGAGAAAGGGTCTTTCCATCAACCCGTTTTGGAACTCCATCCTCAAAATCGATTTCAATATGGGTTGGACGGTCAGGTGCCTTTTCTGGAGAGACAGAGAGAATAAACATATTCTTAGGTGGCTCAGACCATGGATCCTCCAGAATTCCTCCTTCGAAACTGATGTGTAGAAGGTTTCGATCAGATGAATAAGGTTTCTCTTTTGTCACAGGAATGGGGATTCCATTCTCTCGGGCATAGGCAATTAAGTCCTCTCTCGACTTAAATTGCCATTCCCTCCAAGGGGAGATCACCCGAATGTAAGGATTCAGGGCATAGTAAGTCAATTCAAATCGGACTTGATCATTTCCCTTCCCTGTGGACCCGTGAGCCACGGCATCTGCTCCCTCTAACTGGGCTATCTCTACCTGCCTCTTGGCAATTAAAGGCCGCGCGATGGAAGTCCCGAGGAGATAAGTTCCCTCATAGATGGCATTGGCTTTTATTGCAGCAAAGACATAATCTTGGACGAACTCCTCTCTGAGATCCTCAATGTAGACCTTACTGGCACCCGTGGCAATAGCTTTCTCTTCTAAATGATCAAGCTCCTCCGCCTGTCCAACATCGGCGGTAAAAGTAATCACCTCGCACCCAAATTCATTTTTCAACCATTTCAAAATGATAGAGGTGTCCAAGCCTCCAGAATAAGCCAGGACCACCTTCTTAATCTCACCCTTCATGTAGCATCCTCCTCGAAAATGATGATTTCGAATTGCGAATTAGCGAGTTCGTAGTAATTAGTTTGGGGTTCGGAGTAAATAGCTTTAAATCTCCGAACTCTAAACTCCGAACTCAAAACTCAATATTCAGCACTCCGCAATTAAGATATCCATTTAAAGACTTCTTCTAAGGCCTTGACCACGTGGTCAACCTCTTCCCTGGTCACAATCAAGGGTGGAAGGAATCGGAGCACATTCCCCATGGTGCAATTGATGAGAATCTTTTTCTTTAACATCTCTTTAACAATAGAACTCCCATCTATTTTCAACTCCATACCGAGGATTAAACCTTTCCCTCGGACTTCTTTAACAAAAGGAAATTTTTTCTTGATCTCCTCGAGCTGAGAGATGAAGTAATCTCCCATCTTTTGGCAATTTTCCAACATGCCTTCTTCTAATATCGTTGTCAAGGCTGCCACACCAGCTGCGGTAGCCAAAGGATTCCCTCCAAAGGTGGAGGCATGATCCCCTGGCTTGAAACTGTCCGCAATCCCCTTCTTGATTAACAGAGCTCCGATGGGAACCCCTCCTGCCAATGATTTTGCAAGAGTGAGCATATCGGGCTCAACCCCATCATGCTCATAAGCAAAAAGTTCCCCAGTCCGGCCCATTCCCACCTGAACTTCATCAAAGATGAGGAGGACCTCCTTCTCATCACAGATCTCTCGAAGGGCTTTAAGATAACCCTCTGACGGGCAATTCACTCCTCCTTCTCCTTGAATGGGTTCCAACATGACAGCACAGGTTTTTGAATCGATGGCATTTTTCACTGCCCCGATATCATTAAAGGGGACATACTTGAACCCAGGCATCAGAGGCTCATAACCTTTATGGAACTTCTCTTGGCCCGTTGCGGTCAGGGTAGCCAGAGTCCTGCCGTGGAAAGATCGCTCCATGGTGATGATTTCGTATCGATCCTTTCCCATTTTCTCCTTCGCGTATTTTCGGGCTAATTTGAATGCTCCCTCGTTGGCTTCGGCTCCGCTATTGCAGAAGAAGACTTTATCAGCAAAGGAGTGCTTGCAGAGGAGAGAAGCGAGTTGGATCTGTGGTTCGATATAATAGAAGTTTGAAACATGGATCAACTTCTCTGCTTGATCTTGAATGGCTTTAACGACTTTGGGATGGCAGTGTCCTAAATTGCACACCGACAACCCTGAAACAAAATCAAGGTATTCCTCCCCTTCCAAATCCCACACCCGAGTCCCCTTCCCTCTGACTAAAAGAACAGGATAGCGGGCGTAGGTATTGGCCACATATTTTTCCGATAACATCATCATGGTCTGAGAATCCATTACCCCCTCATTATTATCCTGAATCCTGGGATACTTTTTAGAATATGAAATCCCAAATTTCAAAAGATATTAGCAGACCTGCGGTTCGTAGGTTTATATGCCATAAAGAAAATTGAGAAACTGAAAATCTGACTCATCGTTTTCATGCAGGATCCAGGTTAATATTTTATTAGGTGTTTAAAATTTTTTTCATTTTTTAAAATATATTCCGGAAAAGTTGAATCCAGCTTGACAAATTGGTATTGAAATTTTCTGCCAAAAATATCTTTGCCACTATTAATAGCTTTTTCAATCTTCTCAGGATTTTTATATTCATCTGAATTATATTCAGAATGATGAAAGGATTCTATTTTTTCTATTATTTTTTCTACTCCCCCCAAATAACTAAAATGCCAACCGCCATCCTTAATGACATGGATTGGGTTTCTATTAAAAACTTTTAACAAATTGTAATATAAGAAGCCATAAATCTGATACAACGGGTTGGGATGGTAAACACCCATTAAATTAACACATATATCCCGCCATTTCTGAGGGGTTTTCAAATATTTAAAATCCGCCATGATAGGACCGTACCATTTAAATGTTTTATTTCCTCCGATGTTGGACACATTCAAACAGTTCATGAAATAATAAAACATTTGTTGCTCGAATATTTTAATCCCCTTTAATTCTTTTGCTTCAATAATTTTAGCCGGTCGAGGAATTTCATCGATATCCGAAATAATAATTTGATCTTCCGGGAGACAGGTGTTTAAACCTTCAGAAATTTTATTCCTCTGGTGATATTCTAATTGTAGTGGACTCGCTCGTTTTGGATAATCGCTTACAGCGATGTGTATCATCTTATTTAAAAAATCGGAAAATTGTTTTTTATTTTCGTTGAAATACAAAGGCTTATTTTTACCTTGATGAGTTTGGGTAGCCTCAACTAATACAAATTTATCCACAACATCATTTAATTCATTTAATCTTATTTCTAATAGTTCAAATTCATCAAAGAATAAAAAACAGTCAAAAATCATAAATTTAAACCTCGCCCTGAATCCGGTGTCAAAACTATGAATATGGATTTAAATTTGACAAGTTTTTATAGCATATGAAAAGTTATACGAATCAAGGATTACGAATCACGTTTTTTGGTGATCTGTGTTCCAATCCCTACATCGGTAAAAATTTCTAGCAAGATGGCGTGTTCTACCCTTCCATCAATGATATGGGCTTTAGCCACCCCCTCCCCTAAGGCATTCAGGCAGCAATTTACTTTTGGGATCATTCCAGAAGAGATAACTTTTTTGGCAATTAATCGTTTTGCCTGTTTGGCATTGAGGGTGGGAATCAACCGATGCTTCTCATCCATAACTCCCTCCACATCGGTAAGTAAAACTAATTTCTCCGCTTTCAACGCCGAGGCTATCTTTCCAGCCACCAGATCCGCATTGATATTATAGGTCTCCCCTTCCTCCCCTACGCCCACGGGTGCAATGACGGGGATGAAATTCTCCTTCTCCAAGGCCTCGATCACTCCGGGGTTGATCGCCTTTACTTCTCCCACCATTCCGATATCAATGACTTCGGGCTTTTCACCCTTACCGCGACTCTTCGTCAATTTTAATTTCTTGGCAGTGATGAGACGTCCGTCTTTTCCACTCAGTCCGACGGCTTTCCCTCCCTGTTGGTTGATCAGGGCAACAATCTCTTTATTCACCTTCCCGACGAGGACCATTTCTACGACATCCATCGTCTCTCCATCAGTCACCCTCATCCCCTCTACGAATTGGGATTTCTTCCCTATCTTGGTCAACATTTCACCGATCTGGGGCCCTCCACCATGGACGATAACAGGATTCATGCCGATGTATTTCAAAAGGACGACATCGAGAGCAAAGCTCCGCTTCATCCTCTCTTCCTCCATCGTGCTCCCACCATACTTGATCACAATGGTTTTGTCATAGAATCGCCGAATATATGGAAGAGCCTCTATCAGTACTTTCGCCTTGTCAATGGGATTTTTCATACTTCTTCCCCTCGTAATTCGTGAATCGTTTTACGGACACGAGACACGAACCACGCGACACGTCTTTATAAGATATACCGGCTCAGGTCTTCATCTTCTACAAAATCTTTTAACTTCTCTCGGACATACTTAGCATCGATCACCATGCTTTTCCCAGACATCTCAGGGGCATCGAACGAGATCTCATCCAGCAATCTCTCCATCATGGTGTAAAGCCGCCTGGCTCCAATGTTCTCTGTTCTCTCATTAATTAAGGCCGCCATCTCGGCAATCTCTGCAATTCCATCCTCTGTAAAATTCACCCTGACCGACTCTGTCTCCAACAAGGCGGTATACTGTTTGATCAGGGCGTTTTCTGGCTCGGTGAGGATTCGCACGAGATCTGCCTTTCCTAAAGAATCCAACTCAACCCGGATCGGGAAACGGCCCTGAAGTTCAGGAATGAGGTCCGAGGGTTTGGAAACATGGAATGCTCCGGCAGCGATAAATAGAATATGATCCGTCTTGACCATCCCGTATTTCGTCGTCACCGTTGTCCCTTCCACAATCGGCAGGATATCCCTCTGAACGCCTTCCCGCGAGACATCCGGACCAAAGGTGGATTCCCTTCCAGCAATCTTATCGATTTCGTCAAGGAAGATGATCCCTGATTGTTCGACCCGCTCAACGGCTTGTTTGATCACGGAGTCCATATCGATCAGTTTATACGCCTCCTCCTGGGAGAGGATGGTGAGTGCTTCTGGAACCTTAACCTTTCTCTGCTTTTTCTTCTTCGGGAAGAGGCCTCCAAACATATCTTTGATGTTGATATCCATCTCTTCCAATCCAGAGGCAGAAAAGATCTCAACCATGGGAAGGTTTCGATCCACAATCTCCACTTCCACATACTTCTCGTTCAATTTTCCAGCCTTCAGCAATTTTCGAAGTTTTTCACGAGTGGCTCGTTGATCTTCGCCTTCCTTCTGTGTCCCCCTCCCAGAGGAAGGGAGGAGCAAATCCAAGAGCCTCTCTTCAGCCATCTCATCTGCCCTTTGTTCAAGCTTATGAGACTCCTCAGCTTTCATCATATTGACAGCCAGTTCTGTGATATCCCGGATCATCGACTCCACATCCCTGCCCACATAACCCACCTCTGTAAATTTTGATGCCTCAATCTTCAGAAAAGGAGCTTGGGCCAATTTAGCCAACCTTCGAGCGATCTCTGTCTTGCCGACCCCAGTGGGACCAATCATAATGATGTTCTTGGGTGCGATTTCGTCCCGGAGAGGCTCGGGAACCTGTTGACGCCTCCAACGGTTTCTCAATGCAATGGCCACCGCCCTCTTCGCATCTCTCTGCCCAACGATGTATTTATCCAGTTCGGAGACGATCTCACGGGGTGTGAAGGTCTGCATCACAATTCCTCCACGACGATTTGATCGTTGGTATAAATGCAGATGGAGGCAGCGATCTTCATCGCTTCTACAGCGATGGCCTTGGCATCCAAGTTTGAAAACTCAGTCAATGCCTTAGCAGCAGCATGGGCATAAGGGCCACCACTTCCAATGGCTATCACGCCATCGTCAGGTTCAATGACATCTCCATTCCCGGAGATGACGAGCGTGTGTTCAGAATCGGCGACAATGAGCAAGGCCTCCAGTCTCCGGAGAATCCGATCCGTTCTCCAATCTTTGGCCAACTCCACAGCAGCCCTGAGTAAATTCCCGCTGAATTGGTCCAGTTTTTCCTCAAACTTTGCAAAAAGGGTGAAGGCATCTGCCGTGGCACCTGCAAAACCAGCGAGAACCTTATCATGGTAAATCTTTCGAACCTTCCTGGCAGTATGCTTCATGATGGTATGTTCAAGAGACACTTGACCGTCCCCCGCCATGACCACCTTCCCTTTGTGTCGAACAGATAAAACGGTAGTCCCTCGCATCTTTAACATAAGATCACCTTCGATCACTCCACATTTTAATCATCTATTCCTTTTAATAAATATCTGTAGCCGAAGTCTACTTTCTTTCCTCCTTACTTTTTCGACTCACATTTTTAAAACTGCGAGGATGGGCCTTGTCATAGACCTCCATCAATTTCCCCATACTGACGTGGGTATATCTCTGGGTTGTTGAAAGACTCGAATGCCCTAACATCTCCTGAATCTCTCGAATATCAGCCCCTGCATCTAAAAGATGCGTGGCAAAGGTGTGGCGAAGGCTATGAGGGCTGACTTTTCGGAAAATGCCTGAATGTCTCGTATATTTCTTAACTAGCCTCCCCACACTACGAGCAGTTAATCTTCCCCTTAGGGAGTTGACAAAAATGGGTTCATCTCCCTCCGGGCCAGCCGCCGGCTCAGAGAGCCTCATGGCTCGGTGAGAGGCCCTCCCTCCGGGCCAGAGGCCCTTTAACATCCCTCGTTCTTCCAAATAGGCCTTCAATACCTCTATGGCCTTCCCCCCCACTGGGACAATGCGTTCTTTCCTTCCCTTCCCCATCACTCTCACGATGCCCAAATCGAGGTCTAATTGATTCGAATTCAATCCCACCAATTCACTCACACGCAACCCGCTGGAATAAAGTAGTTCCAAAATGGCTCGATCCCTTAAAACCTTCTTCCTTGATCCCTCTGAAGAAGATTTTTCAGAAATACTTTTGGGTGATTCCATCAACCGGAAGGCCTCATCCACAGAGAGAGTGATGGGAAGGGTCTTCTCCACCTTCGGAGTTGAAACACTCTTAGCCGGGTTAGAAGGAATCACTTGTTCTCTGACCAAATATTTAAAAAAAGAGCGCAGCGTGGAAATCTTCCTCGCAATAGAACTCTTTTTATTTTTCCGATGGAGGAAGCTCAAATATTTCCGAATCGCTATCCGATCCACTTTTTCTATCTCTACATCTCCCGTTGGAGTGAGATACATTCCTGAGCTCTTCAAAAAATCCTCAAACCCCTCTAAATCCCTCCGGTAACATCGAGAGGTATGAGGGGAGGCATTTTTCTCTACAGATAGATAATGTATAAATTGATGGATTAAACCGCGCTTTTCAGCAAATCGAGAAGCCATTCATCCCCTCATCTGTCATTTCCTTAGGCACAATGTAAGTTATGAAAATATTATTAAAATTCTATTTTATAACACAACTCTTAAATTTATCAATATTTTTCTCATTGACATTCTTTAAGATTTTCGTATAGACTCATAATATTAATACCCATTTTAAAAAAAGGAGGTGATAAGAATGACAGAACCAAGAGTTGCGAGGGTGACCGAAATTATCGCAGGTTCTCCAAAGGGTTTTGAGGAGGCCCTCAAGGTCGGTTTCGCAAGAGCGACAAAGACCTTAAGGGGTATCACCGGATTGCGCGTTGTTGAATTTCGGGTGGCAGTGGAAAATTCTAAGATTATCGAATACAGGGTCAGGTTGGAAGTCATTTTCGTCCTCGAAACATAATGATTTATTTAACTATCACCTGCCAACCCTGCCTGCCGGCCCCGGTCCCGACCGAGGGCGGGGCAGGCAGCGTAGGGGGGATAAAAAATTAAAGGCCCTATCCTCAATGCGGAGGTGGGGCCTTTTGCTTTCAGATTCCCTTTTCTCGTAAAATGCTGATAAAAACCCGAAAAATTAGGGCTTAAGTTCTCTCCCTTACTACTTTCAATAATTCCCCTCTACTTACGATTGCGGTTCCGACCTTCCCGACGACAATGCCCGCCGCATAGTTCGCTAAACTAGCTGCATTTCTCACACTCACGCGGGGCCCCGTACCCAAAGCAAGAGCCATGGTTCCAATCACCGTATCTCCTGCGCCCGTCACGTCAAAAACCTGCTTAACGACCGTGGGGACAGGATAGGGCTCTTGATGGGACTCGAAAATTGTCATTCCTTTTTCTCCTTGGGTAATGACTAAGGCGTCACAACTTAACCTCTTCAATAACTTTCTACCCATTTTTTCCACGGATGATTGATCGGTGTAAGGAATCCTCGATGCTTCGCTCGCTTCCTGGGTATTTGGGGTAATGATGGTTGCCCTTTTATAAAAGAAAAAATTTTTTACTTTGGGGTCGACCATGATAATCTTCTTCGACTTCTTCGCTCTTCTGATGATGGTTTCAATCAGCTTTCTGGTCAGCAAACCCTTCCCGTAATCAGAAATAACGATTCCGTCGAAATCTTCTATTTTTTCCGTCAAATACCTTATGAGATTTCTTGAAGTCGAAACCTTGGGGTGATCCGTCGTCTCCCGATCCACTCGGACCAATTGTTGGTAATGAGGATGATGGGCGATAATCCTGGTCTTTACTGTCGTCTGTCTTCCCGGCTCAAAAAATATTCCTTGTGTTTGGATTCCCTTTTCAGCGATTTTTTCATATAGTTTTTGCCCGTTTTCGTCCCTACCCAAAACGCCACAGAGGGATACGATTCCTCCAAGCGAGCGAATGTTATGGGCGACATTTGCAGCCCCTCCAAGATTAAAATCCTCTTTTTCCACAATTACCACTGGAACCGGCGCCTCTGGGGATATTCGAGAAACCTTTCCCGAAACGGACCGATCCATCATGATATCACCGGCCACTAAAAGTTTTACTCTCGAAAAATCCTTTAATATAGATTCCAGCTTTTTCCGCTCTTTCATCCTGATCATTTTGTCTGTTCTTTTAAGTTTTTTTGTTGTCTCTGAAAAAATTTGACTGTCTTTTTCAATCCGATCTCGATCCCAACTGTTGGCTCATAATTTAAAATTTCTTTTCCCTTGTGGATATCTGCCAAGGAGTGTCTCACATCTCCTTTCCGAGCCTCTTCATAAATAGGGGACTGTTTCGATCCAAGAATCTCCTTCAAGAAATTCAACAACTGGTTCAGCGAGATTCTTTTTCCGCAGGCAATATTAATAGTTTCTCCATGGAGGTGCTCTGTGGACACGGCGAGAAGATTGGCTTGAACCACGTTCTCAATATAGGTAAAGTCTCGAGACTGTTCTCCATCCCCAAAGATGATCGGAGGGCGCCCCTGAAGCAGGGCATCGATAAATTTTGGGATGACGGCCGAGTAAATGGAGTTGGGATCCTGTTTAGGGCCAAAGATATTGAAATATCTCAGGGAGACGGCTTCGAGGCCGTAGAGTTGATAAAAAAGTCGGCAATATTGTTCTCCAATATATTTTTGTAAGGCATAGGGTGAGAGAGGATTGGAGGGCATTTCCTCGTGTTTCGGTAAAGAAGGAGTATCCCCGTAGACGGAAGAAGAGGAGGCATAGATCACTCGCTTTACCCCAGTTTTCTTAGCAGCCAGAAGAATATTCAAAGTCCCTCCTACATTGACTGCATTAGATGTCTCTGGGTCCTCTACGGACCGTTGGACCGATGGGAGGGCAGCCTGGTGAAATATATACTCCATTCCCTCCATCGCTTTTTGGCAGGTACTGTAATCACGAATATCTCCTTCGATAATCTCCAGGGAAGGAAATGCTTTATCAAAAATCAGATTTTCTCTTTTGCCAGTTGAAAAATCATCGAGGACTCGAACAAAGTGGCCTCTTTGAAGCAAGGCCTCTGTCAGGTTTGACCCGATAAAACCCGCCCCTCCCGTGACTAATACATTTGCCATCTTCTCCTTCTCCACTCCTTCTTTTTCGTCTTTCTTTTTAACAAAACCATTTCCCTTTATCAAGCAAAAACAAGACAGGTAAGTTAGATAATGGAAAGGAAAACCGTTTGAATCAACCCATTCGACTCCCCGGTCTGAAGCCCGGGGTATGCTCAGGGTTGATACTGAGCGGCGCTTTCAACCCCGATTTTAAAATCGGGGTTTGGCGCCGTCGAACGTATCAATTTGAGGAAATTTAAAATCTTAAAGAAATAATGACCCAGCTAAAAATCTCAAAACCTTGACGCCCTCGTTGGTAAGCATCCTTTTATGAGGAATCCGTATTAGAAGTGAAGTAACGCTTCTTCAATTCATTGAACTCCAGTTCTAAAAGGGCATGCCGTTGGGCCAGGTCTTTATTTTGACCTGTTAACTTAGAAATCACCACTGAGAAATGAAAGACGATAAGAAGAAGAAAGAAAAAGGCGATTAAAACTACCGCGGATAAATAGAATATACCAGTAATTCTAACAAAAAATTGGGAGAGGAGAAACGCAGGCCATAGACTGAATACCAAAACCGCTACTCCGGTAAAAAGCCAGAGGATGGCATATTCTTCCCGAAGCCTTTTCTTTCTAATCAGTTCGAAGGTGATCAAGAGCAGAATAATACTGAGGACACCAACAATGATTTGAATCTTGATTAACATCGCTATCTCTCCTGTTCTAATAAGGGTGGTTTTTTAAAACAATCTACAAAAATCGCTAATAGAACCTTCACCATGTAATAGATAGACCTGATTTTCGTAATCGACGACTCCCCAGAATATCTCTCACTCATACCGACCGGAACTTCTTCCATCTTTAAATGACATTGATGGAGCAAGATCACTACTTCCGGTTCCGGATAATCCTGTGGATAATCCGATGCAAATAATTGAATCGTTTTTCGATTCGATGCCCTAAATCCGGAAGTTGGGTCGGTAATCCTCTGTCCCACAATCATTGAAATCACTTGGGAGAAGATGGAAATCCCAATCCTTCTCATCGTCGATGATTTATATCCCAAATCTCCGATAAAACGCGAACCAATGACCATATCAATCTTCTTCTCTTGCAAAGCCTTGAGGAGTTTGCCAATCTCTTTCGGATCATGTTGACCATCGCCATCGACCTGTATCGCAATATCGTAGCCTTTCTCATTGGCGTATTGGTATCCAGCCTGCATGGCCCCACCGATCCCCAGATTAAACGGGAGATTCAGAACAATGGCTCCTTTAGACTTGGCTATTTCCGAAGTGAGATCAGTGGATCCATCATTCACCACTAACACCTCCGCCTGCGGAAGATGGGTATGAACTTCCTCCACCACCTTCCCCACTGATTGTTCCTCATTATATGCCGGAATGATAATTAAAACTTTTTGTTTAACATCCATTTGAGCTTTAAACTTCCTTTATACTAACTTTTAGCAAACCCATTCCCCTTTATCAAGCCAAAATTAAATGGGTTTAAAAATCACCAACACATAGCAGACTCAAACCTAAGTATCGAAAATATTGAGAAGATACAATCTAATGAAAGGGGTAGTAGAAATCAAGAAATTAATCTTACAGAAATTAATTTTACTAAATCAAGTAAATCCTCTCACTTCTTGATGCCTAACATGAACCATGCGCTACAAAACTTTCTAAGCCTCAAAAAAAATAGATACCGCCTAAATAGGGGACCAAATTCTGGCGATTCTTCAATAATCTTAAATTCTTTTTGGAAAAATTCTCTCGCTGTCCGGATGCTAAACCTCCAGTGATGGCCAAATATAGTGTCTTCGTAACTCTGAATATTAGAGAATAAATCTAAGAAGATCCTATTTAGACCTTTGTCATTTGGCAGCGAGACAAGGATAACACCATTATCTTTTAATACCCTTTTTATTTCCTTTAGCATTTCTAAAGGATAAAAAAGATGCTCTAAAACATCACTGCAATTTACTGCATCAAATTGTTTATTTTTAAACGGTAGTATTTTACTGTTTAGGTCAATACGAATGTAATTCTCAAAATTATTGGTTAATACATCAACACCATAATATCCTAGCTCGCTATGAAGATATTTTCTAAGTCCGCCTCTACAGCAGCCTACATCTAAAATTTTCCCTTTGATATTCTTAAAAAAATTTCCTATAAATGTATATCTTGTAGCTTCGTAATTATATACTGCCAAGATTTTCGACATAGGATCTTTTACTTCCATCAGTTCTCCCCTAGACTGCCAATCATGAAAATCAAAATAAGTTAAAATTCCCCACTTTCCTTGCGCTAATTCCGATGCAGGGGAACGACATTCGTAATCACCAAAAAGTCGAAATCCTTCTTGATCTGAACAATAAATTCTCAGGTCCTGCCGACATCATCGATCAACGCCTTCCTCGGTTTCACATTTATTAATACAAATCATCTTTTTGTGCATCAGATGGAAAGGATTCTTAAAACTGGAATCAATACATTGTATAAGAAAGAGGGGTTTCCTTCATCTCTTTTTGCATGCCTTAGGTAGCGAGGATAGGATTTCAGGGGTACCGATCAACGAAATCCTTGATTGTCTTGATCAAAGCGTCTCTCTCGGGATACGTCTTTCCCTTATCAACTTTTTTGCTTCTTTCCAGCATCTTTTTTACCGCCGACTCGAGGTCCTCTAACTCATACACGACTTCAATCAATTCATTTCCAATGAGTCGTTGTGCGAGTTCCACCTGATGGTCGTCAACGTGTTCCCCATAGTGGTGCCTCCTTGGGACAACGACGATGGGAACTTGATATTTTAGGGCATTCAAAATTGTTCCTGTCCCACCGTGCCCAACCACCAAAGAAGCTTTTTGAAAATATGAGAGATTTTCTTGATAAGAGGTGTAACGGAAATATTTAGCATTTTGTGGTTCATAGGGGACAGTTCCAATCTGCATGACCACTTCCTCATCAATCTTCCCTGCAATTTCGTCCATCTTTTTTATCAGTCGTGTGAATTCTATTCCTTCTACGGCTGAACCTATTGTGACGAAAATCATATTAGCCTTCCCCCGTAGATTGCCTTGGGACCCGCCTTTTCCAGAAGCTCAGGCCATTGGACAAGAAACAGGTCCACAATCAGATAAAGGACTTTTCCTGCATAGGACAAGTTTTTTACCCGAGTTAATGTTTCCAGATAGATTAATCGTGTTCGGAAAAATATTTTCCCTACATAAAATGCAGGAACGGCAATTTCCGCCCCTGTTGAAAAAAGAATGGTTGGTTTCTCCTTCCAGAAGATCCAGATGAACTGAAATAGGTTTATAAGGGCAGTTAGAAATACGGCGAACAAGGATGAATATCCTAAAAGAATCCTTAACCGGTAAATTCGTTTGACCTCGTCCAATTGAATTTCCCTGAGGCTGGGGAAGTTATGAACAACCAAAAAGAGATCATGCCCTTTAAATGCCTCTATGATGCTTAAAGCCTCGGTCAGGTGACCTCCACTTCCAGTAACAATACCTATCTTCTTCATCGCATGTGGCCTTTCCTATCACACATCTGTTTTTTAAGTTTCTCCCCGTTTTTTAATCACTTTAGCGGGGACCCCTGCCGCGACACTATAAGGGGGAATACTTCTATTCACAATGGAACCCGCCGCAATCACAGACCCCTTCCCTATCGTCACCCCCTTTATAATGACACACTGAGAGGCAATCCAAACGTCTTCTTCAATGCTGATCTCCTTGCCATTCATTCCCTGCTGGTTGATGCGAAGGTCTAAATTTTGGAAACGATGATCGAGATCTACAATGATATTCTGAGGACCAATAATGACATTGTCCCCAATCCTTATTCCAACCCCGCTGAAGATCACACTCCCCTCCCCAATATGGACCCCATTCCCTATTTGGATCTTTCCTTCCGGAGTTGTGCTCATCGTCACCCCCCTGAGGATACGAACATCATTCCCAATCGTTATGGCGCCTGGAGAGTTCCCAACGATTCGAATGCCTTCGTAAAATTTCACATTCTTTCCAATCTTTCCTCCCATCGAATGGATGGCCGCCTTCCAGAACCAATATCGAAGTTTAAAACCCATGTTGAAATAAAGAAATTTTAGAATTTTCCCCAACATAAAATATCCTTTTAATATTTTAATCCATCTTTTTTCCAATAACTGGTAATCATGGCTCCTCGTCCTAAACTGCTTTCCAACTGGGTGAAGGGACCCGCCAAGAGAGTACATAATATCCAGGCCACTCTCTGAAGCACAGGACTTTTCCCTTGACGCTCCTCTCCCCAAGACTTTTGGGGATCGAGGTTGGGGAAAAGAGAGATCACAAAGGTGGGTGGATGCCACCAGTTCATAAAATGATCCATCTTCGTCACAGTAAATCCAGCCTTTTCTAATAATGACCTGAGTATTTCTACCCCAAAATAATAGAGGTCTCTGGGAACATCGAAGGCTGCCCATTTCTCTTTGAAAATTTTATATTGCAAAGAATCCTTGTTCGGAACCTGAATGATCAGAAAACCCCCGTCCTTTAAAATTCTATGAATTTCATCGCAAACCCTCGTTGGATTATGGGTATGTTCTAAAACATTATATAAAGTCACAATATCGAAGAATCGATCTGGAAAACTTGCTGAAAACAGATCGCCTCTCATGACATTCAGTTTCAGATAATCTTTAGCATAGCTTGCCGAATCGGAAATCTCAATGCCGTAAGTTTCAAATCCTTTACTGCTAAATACATCAAGCCGATCGCCCGTACCACACCCGATATCTAAAACCTTCCCGAAGGACCTCCCCGTAAATTTTGCAACCTTTGAAACCTCATCTCTTAATAGATGATAGCGATAACCTTTCTCCAACCTCCTCACCCATTTTGTAAGAAATGAGTCTGCCTCCAGTGTCTCCTTCCAGGAATAGGTTTCTGGATAGAATTTTCCTATCTCTGCCTCGGTAGGCCTTGGGTTCACGTAGAGAAGGCCGCATCTTCTGCACTCCACCACATGAAATTCATCATCTGTAATACCGAGCTTATCTTTCTTTCGGAAAAGAACCTCTGTGTCATCCAGCCCGCAAAGATGGCAATTTACATGCTCCATCAATACTCTTTCTTCCCAAACTCCTTGATCTCATGAATGATGAAATCAACCTCCTCATCCTTCAGGTCAGGAAAGAGCGGAAGAGTTAATAATTTTTTCCAGACGAAATCTGAGATAGGCGTATCACCCCTGAAAGAACGATACATCTCATAGTGATTATTCGGGATATAGTGAACCCCTGTCGAAATCCCTTTCTCTTGTAAATAAATATTGAGTTGATCTCTCTTCTCGACTTTAATCACATAATTGTGATGGGAAGGTTTTGCATAGGGTCTGATGACAGGAGTTTCAAGCCATTTTAAACTTTTGAGGCCTTCATTATATCTTTCTGTAATCTCTTTTCGTCTCCGATTCATCTTCTCCAGTTTTTTAAGTTGAACAAGACCGATGGCGGCGGGGATATCATTCATATGGTATTTGAAACCCACTTCATCCACATTATAATACCATGAGTATTTTTCATCCTTTTCTTCTCTGGACCAGGTATCTTTGGAAATTCCCATCCATCTCAGCTTGAGTAGTCGCCTATATAATTCCGGATCATCGGTGGTGATCATCCCTCCTTCACCGGTTGACATATTCTTCACTGCATGAAAACTGAAGCAGCCGAAATCTCCCAAGAAGCCCAATTTTTGCCCTTTATATTCCCCGCCACAACCGTGTGCTGTATCCTCAACAACAGAAATATTTTTTTCTTTTGCTATTCCCAAGATTGAATCCATATCGCAGGCATGCCCGCCATAGTGGACAACCAGCAGGACTTTTGTCTTTGGAGTAATATTCTTCTCGATCTCCGTGGGATTAATATTAAGAGTATCTGGTTCGATATCTACGAACACTGGGATTCCGCCATTGTAGAGAATCGCATGGTTTGTAGAGATAAAGGTCATGGGCGTGGTAATGACTTCCATCCCCTCGATGTTGAGAACCTTTAAGGCCAGGTGGAGGGCAGCGGTTCCTGAGTTGACAGCCACTGCAAACCTTGTCCCGATATATTCCGCAAACCTTTTTTCAAACTCTCTGGTCATCGGACCCAAACCGATCCATCCTGTTTTGAAAGGTTCCTGTAGGGCTTCCAATTCTTCTTCCCCGAATGAAGGTTTGAACACAGGTATCATTGATCCCCCAATCACTCACTCAAGGCAATTTCTCTTGCGGAAATTCCATATCGTTTAATCAATCGATAAATCTCTCGGTTGGTAATGCGTTTCTTCTGTTGGATCATTTTCCTCTTTTTGAGCATCAATGGAACCTGTTTACATGCAGAGAGGTATGCTTTAAGTAATATCTTGACGAGTTCGGCTTTGGAAAAATCACTTGTGAATCGCCCTGCCGCACCTTTGCCCCTCAAGGCACCGTAAGCCTGAAAGACATATCGCCACAGCGTATAAAGCTGACCAAAAATGATTAGGGAAAGGGGAAAATTCTTCAGAGCTACCCATATCCGGTTCCTCTCAACCAAAAGAGCCTTAAAAGAAGAAACCCTTCCTCCGGAGCTGGTTGAATGTAAATGATAAACAATGGCTTTCGGGCTATAAATGCATTTCCATCCCGCCAGCTGTGCCCTCCACCCCATATCCGTCTCATCTGCATAAGCAAAGAAATCTTCATCATACAAACCGATGTCGTCTAACATCTCTCGTCGATAGAGACAAGCACAATCACTGGCGAAGAATATTTCCTCCTCTACATCATATCGTCCCCTATTTTCAAGCCTTCCCCTACCGAAGGAAAGTCCATCCGGACAAACCACAATACCCACCCCATCAATGACGTCAGGCTTATTTTCCAAAAGGATTTTAGAAGCGCAAGCCCCATAGCCTTTATCTTTCTCAATCGATCTCTTCAACTCCTCAACACATTTTGGATCCAACCGGGTATCATTATTTAAAATCATGATATAGCTACCCTGAGACGCCTGAATCCCGATATTATTTCCTGCGCCAAAGCCCAGGTTTCTTTCATTTATAATTAAATCGACATCCTGGAATTTCTCCTTCAAGAAATCTACTGAACCATCGGTGGACGCATTATCCACCACAATAATTTCTAAAGGTTGATAGGTCTGATCATAGAGAGATTTTAAACAATTGTCCAGCACTTGATATCCATTCCAGTTAAGAACCACCACGCTGATGAGGGGCGAGTCCTGGTTAGTCATCCATGCACAACCTTTCAGCTTTGAACATCAGCCAAGAAGAGGTTAATACCTAATAAACACATGGGATTGTTTTTTCTCCCTATTTTAATTCGAGGATTTGATCTACTCTCGTAAACTTGAAATGTTTTAAAAGAAATTCAAATTTCTTCAATGCAGAAGAAATACCGTAGTATGAAATCACACGATTGTAAAGAGGGAGTTTAAATCGAGGCGTCTTTTCGTAACCCTCCCAGGGGTGAAAATAGACCAAGAAAGGTTGGGATCGATTGATTCTTTTCAATCCCCAGTAAAGGAAAAAGGATGGCAAAGCTCTCAGGTAAAATCCCCCCGAAATAGGAATCTTTAACCCTCCAATCATCAATGGGCATAGTGGAAACTCCATAAGAGGACTCTGAGGGTCCTCCTTTCTTACATCTTCAAAAGAGATACGGTAAGGTCGAGTGGGTGCTCCACTTACTCCATAAAGAGGATTTATTTTTAAAGGGAAAATACTTGCATCATATTGGTACCCAAAATCCAAGAGAACCTTAAGAGCCCATTTGTTACGGTTATCGAGAGAAAAACAAGGGGCGCGAAACCCTTTAATCTCAACCTTTCCAAGAATCTTTTCCATGACAGAATGAAAATGCTCCAATTCTTTTCGAAAGAGAGGCTCACTTAATTTCCATAAAAGGGTGTGGGAAAAAGTATGACAACCAATCTCATGCCCTCTCTCGAAGATTGACTGAATGAGACGAGGATTCTGCTCCGCTACCTCCCCCACAACAAAGAAGGAGGCTTTCGTTTGATATCGGTCCAGCAGGTCAAGAATGGGTGCCGTAGCTTCTTCGACCTGCGAGAAAGAAGATCTTCTTCCTTCCACCAATTCTGAGTGGTACCATTCCTCTAAATCAATGGACAATGCATTAATCTTTTCCATTCAAGCCCCTCTAATGAAAGCTTAATTCCTTGCCTCGAAGATCATGCATCTCGAAGGATTTATCCACCTCGGGATTTTTAGATTGGGAAAACCAATTGAAATAGGGACCCACTTCCGTGGATTTTCTTCCTCTACGGAGACCTTCCAAGTCTTAATTTCTCCGTAACCACATTCGGCCAAAATTCGAGTGAGTGTTTCAGCGGAGAAGAAAAAAACCTCTGGTTGCTTCGTAAAGAACAAAAAGACTCTGAGAATGTAAAAGAAAGTCCTCTCCACCTTCTCCAGAAAAGAGGAAATGCAGGTCTCGGTGATAATTACATTGCCACCTGCCTTCAAACAGGTGGAACCTTCTTTTAAGGCTTTCTTTACCTCTTCGATGGTTGCCCCTATACTCCCTTGGGCCAAATGGTGTAATAAATAGAAATATAAAATGCTATTGAAGCCCCCCTCCTTAAAAGGTAGGTTCATCGCCTCCCCGCAAACCTTATAGTAAGTTCTATTTTCTCCCCCCCTCAACATTTCGAAACTGAAATCAACACCCACATAAAAGGAGGTTTGTGGCGGACAGAATTGTCTCACGCCGCCATTCCCTACATCCAGCACCCTTTCTCCTATCCGAGGTTCAATAACAGCCTTAATAATATTGATTTGATTTATGATATCACTCTTTTTAATTAAATCTTGGAAACGAAATGATATCTTACTAAAGAATCTTCGACTTCGTATCATTGACTTGTTAACATGTTTCATTCAAACGGAAGGCCTCCGCCCATCTTCCCCTTTAATCACCCACAATCAGGATAGGTCAATGATCAAATGACATCAGTATCCCCCCAGTTCACATACCATTTCTCCGGAGAAAGAATCATTTCCTTATCAGAATTGGGATAGACCATAAAGAGAAATTTTTTAAAGCTTGGAAAAAACCCCATCTTCCTTAAGATCTTATAATAAAGATGACCTTGTGGGACGATCAAGCCAACGAGATCCACCCCTTCTTGTTGGCTATGTTGAATCCCTCTTTTCACCAAAGCTTTAAGGGCCGCTTCATCCAGTGCCAATAAATCGACGATGACAGCACTATTGAAGTTGAGAAGCTCAACTTTTCTTAAAACAATATACCCTCTCATCTCCCCATTTCTTATCGCTCGATAAATAACATAGTCTCGAGTAGGATGTTTAAAGTAGCGCCAAGTCAAATAATTTCGATTGCGGATACCCAGGATAGGATAAAGGGATAACGCCTTTTGCCAGAAACCATCGAATGGTTCATCCAAAAGGCCTACTTTTTCTATTTCAACCCCTCCTATTTCTTTTCTTCTCTTTAATCCATAAAGAAGAAAATAGAAAAACCTTGCCATCCCTCCTATAAAAACCCCCAGGGGTGAAAAATGGAGGTATCGGTTTACGATGCCACTAAATTTTATGGGATAGACCAGGACTGGAAGTTCCACCACTTCCTTCCAGCCAATTTTTTTTAACCCCTGAATCGTTTCCAGCCGTATGGGGAATGCGGTCAAAAAAAGCGCGTTCTTTTGCTTGACTCTTTGTGCTCCATATTTTCCCATCGCCTGGAAAATACCTCTTCGCCAGTAATCATGATGGACCATCAGATCGAGCGAAAGAGTTCCGAGAACGACTTCCCCTTCTACGATAAATCGCCTGGGAATATCAGCAAAGTGACCAACGATCTTATTTCTGTCTTCGACAATGTAAATCAAGGCCCTTCCATCCGGCCCCTCCATGAATTCCCATTGCCAAAACCTCGGATCTAATTTGTCTTTTTCCGTGTCACCAAAAGCATCTCTCCTAAGGGACAAAATTTCTTCCATATCCTTTTCGTTTCCATCCCGAACTTTCCAATGGTGCATTTCATCCATCATTTTTACTCTATTTTGAATCAAGCATTTCAAATGATTCGATGCTCTTTATCTCAAGATGTTTTAAATAAATCATTCTTTTCGATCTTTTTTAAGAGGGCCATAAGCCAAATAAAGGTTGATCACCAAGAGGCAGAGACCGATGAGACCCACAATCAGAAGAACCTGGATTAAGCTTTTGTGAAAGAGTACAATCAACCCACTCTGGATCAGGGTGCAGAGGACGAGAGGATAGAGAAACCCTTTTTGATCGATTGAGAGTTGATAATAGAGCAAAATCAAGCTGAGAGAGTAAATGCTCATATTGATAGAGAAGAGTCCAACCAAAGGAACGCATTCCAAGTAAACTTCTCCACTCAGGAATTGAACGATGAGAGAGGGAAAGAGGAGGCTAACGATGGTAGCCCCACCGCAGAGGAAAGCCCCTGTGGTCAAACTAACCCCTAAGATGGAACGAGCTTTCTTCTCTTGATCTTCCATTCTCAGTGAGGCGATCTTCGGGAACATTACCATTACGATGGGGAAAGAAAAAATAAAAATAATTTTCCCTACCATCTGGGCGATTGAATAATAACCCGCCTCAATAGGCAGGAAAAAATGTTTCACCAAAATCAAATCGATATTCGTAAGAGCCATAAAACACAATAAGGTCAACCCCACAGGGAAAGAATAAGTGTATACTTTTGAAAAATCGGTGCCATTTCTCTCGACAGGATTCAACTCTGGATTGACCCTCTTCTCCTCCTGGCTCAAGCTCATTTTTAAAATGAGATGGGATAGAATAACGGTGATCAAATATGAGACGACCACACCGCTCAGGGCTCCGGATACCCCCAGGCCTAATGAAACAAACACGATTCCCAGAATACATTTACTTCCCCCATTGAGGATGAGGTTTAAAGCCAAGGAGCCAAACTTTTGCAACCCTTGAAGCCCACCCCACGGAACTGGGATCACCATGGCGAAAAAGAGACTCGCTCCTAAAAGGAGAATCAACCTATAAGAAGAAATCTGAAGAAAGGAGGAAATGAATGAACTCCCCAGAGAGATCAATAGAAACAGAGAGAGGCCTATCACCAACATCACTAAGAAAAGGTGACGTAAAAGGCTCTTCACCCGGTCCAATTGATTCTTTGCCTGAAAAGTGGAAACGAACTTGGTTATCGTCGTCTGGACAGTACTCGCAGGAACAGAGATGATCATAAAAAGTGTAATCAGGGCATTGAGGTGACCGTAATCGATGGGGGGAAGCATTCTTAACATGAAGAAATGATAAAGGAGGCCGAACAGGTTGAAGAGGCCAATGCCGATGAACATCAAGCCCGTCTGTCTGAAAAACTCATCTTCCAATCTCAAAAATTTCAATAAATCACCTCGTAAATAATGGATCCCCCATCGGCTCTTCTAAAAATTTCTTTTAAATCTGTGGGTTGAATGGATTCGATAAAGCCTGGGTTCATTTCATGAGTATTTTTATTGACGAGAATATATCGAACCCCTTTTGTTTTTACATAATCGATAATCTCGTGATAGGATTTGCCAGGATTCCCAGGTGTAGAAATCCCTAGGGGTATAATCATCCATTCTCGATCAGCATAAAATGCTTCCTGAGGACTATTGCTCATAATAATAGCACCTGGCGGGGTATTCTGTTTTAACCACAGTCCAACCTTTTTCTGCCCTGCACGAAAACTTCTCTCCAGTTTCAAACTCTGTGGCAACTGACTTAAAACGACAAGGGCAACAAATAAGAAAATCACCTTTTCTGCATTGGCTCCTTTAATTTTCTCCAAATATCTCTTCATCTCCAAGAGGCCTGTCCCCGCCCAAAGAAGAGAAAGGGGAATGACCGGGATTGAAAAACGGATCGTGGAAGGAAGAAAGGTAGACAAGGAAACCAGATGAAAGAGAACCAAGGAAGCGATGAACAATTCATAGTCGATGCCCTTTCGCCTAACCCTTATCAGCCCAAAAAATAAAAATAGCCATAACGAAAAGTGGTAAGCCCTCAAATAGCGGTAGGTCACAGAAGGGAGAAATTGAATAATGTTATGGGTGATCCAGAGGATTTTAGAGTCCCCGCTCACGGGCTTATTTTGATCAATCCCGATTGAAGGATCGACCTGCTCTGGGTTCTCCTTTAACAGATCGGATTGGACTGCCACGGCCTTCTTACTAATCAACCAATCGCCTGTTTCTTGATGGATATAAATAACATAGGGAATGACAAAAATAAAAACGGTTAGGATCAGGACCCCAATAAAAATAGATCTCTTAAACCATTTCTTTTTAAGACCACCCTCAACGACTGCCCAGATCAGGTAAACGAGAACATAGCCAATCCCCTCCGGTCTTGTCTGATAGGCCAAACCAAGAAAAAATCCTGATAACATCGCCCTCCATACTTTTTCTTTCTTTAGCCCTGTCCAGAAGAAATACACCGATAGAACCAGCAACCCCCAATAAGTGGCTTCCGTCATGAGCATTCCTGAATAAGTAACCAGGTAGGGATGGAAAGAATAGAAAAGTGCTGAAAAGATGGCTTCTTTTTGGCCAATGGCTTCTTTGACTAAATAAAAGAGTGGAATGATTGTAAGAGTCCCGAAAAAAAGAGAGAGGAGTCTCCCTGCCATCTCAACATGGGTGGAATCCAGGGAAAACAATGACATCAATAATGGATAAAGAGGATGACCCGGTATAGATAATCCTTTTATAAAATCGCCCTTCAAAAAATACCTTGCCATAAAACCATAGGCAGCGCTATCGAAGGCAATTCCCTGTGCCATTAAAACGGCATAAAGTCTTAAAGCAAATGTGATCCCGATGAGGAGCAGAAGTATCTGCCTTTCATTAAATGTTTTTAAAAAATAAATGAACTTATTGATCATTGATTTATTTGTCCTCTTTTTCCAATACCGACCGCTTCATGAATAGATTTCCTGAATTCTTGAGATTTGGAGTTGGATTATTATTTTAGATTTAAATTGAAGGTAGAAAAGGGAGTTAAGATATTTCAATTTTTATATCGATTCGAATTAACCAAAGTGTCTGATTAAAATTTGGACGATCTTCTGGCTTGCCTTCCCATCTCCAAATATCCCATTCCCTTTTAGATACCTACTTCGACCCTCCGTTTGACTTACCTCCTTCACAATCCTTTTCATTCCTGTCCCTACCAATACATTCCATCTACTCTTGATTGTTTCCACCCATTCCGTCTCCTCTCTCAAAGTCAAACAAGGAACTTTCAGCCAATAGGCTTCTTTCTGGACACCTCCAGAATCGGTCAGGATAGCTTCAGCGTTTTTTTCCAATTTAAGCATATTGAGATAAGAGACTGGCTCAATGAATTTAATATTTTTGAATTCGGAGAAGAGATGATAGGTCTCTATCATTTTCTTTGTTCTCGGATGAAGGGGGAGAACGACAGGAGTATTTCTTCCGATTTCATTTAGGGCTTTTAAAATAGATTTCAGTCTTTTGGGGTTGTCAGTATTCTCAGCTCGATGGAGGGTGGCCAAGTAGTAACTCGTGACCCGTGTCTCATGTCTTGTTTCAAAACCCAAATCCTTAAGGATGGTGGACTTTCTCTCCGATAATTTTAAATAGTAAAGAATCGAATCGTACATCACATCGCCTACTTTTTTTACTATCTTTTCTTTCCCATCTTTTATCCCCTCTTTAAACAAATTCCGGACAGCTTGGTGGGTAGGACAGAAAAGAAATGTTGAAAGATGGTCTGTCAGAAGACGGTTAATCTCTTCTGGCATAGCTTGATTATAACTTCTCAAACCTGCCTCCACATGGGCGACAGGAATGTTCAGTTTTGCCGCAGCCAAAGCCCCTGCCAGTGTCGAATTCGTATCCCCGTAGACCACCACCACTTCGGGCTTTTCTTTGACCAGGACAGCCTCGATTCGCTCAAGCATCATCCCGGTCTGTCTTCCATGAGAACCGGAACCTACTCCCAGATGGTAATTCGGCTTGGGAAGGTCAAGTTCTTCAAAAAAAATTTTATCCATGAGGTAGTCGTAATGCTGACCTGTATGGATCAATATCTCTTGAAGCCTTCGGTTAGAACAACATCTCTGATTGTATCTCTGGACCGCACGAGTGACCGCTTCAGCCTTAATAAATTGAGGCCTTGCCCCTACAATGGTCACAACCTTCATTGTTTTAGCTCCACTTGAGACAAGCGTTTTTAAACCAACTTTACTCCGAAACGATCCTTTTTATAACGTTTCCCGCAGGCCTTGCAAACTGCTTTTCCAGATCGAAAAGTAATTTCCTCGGCACATTGGCAGACCCATCCCTTCACTTTTCCTGGATTTCCATAAACCAAAGCATAATCCGGAACACCCCTAGTCACGACAGACCCAGCTCCAATAAAAGCATACTGACCAATCGTGTTCCCACAGACAATCGTCACATTGGCACCCATGGTGGCTCCTCTTTTTATCAAGGTCTTCCGAAACTCTTTCTTTCTCGATATGAAACTCCGAGGGTTAAAAACATTCGTAAAGACCATCGAAGGACCGCAGAAGACATCGTCCTCCAAAATGACCCCCCCGTAGATGGAGACATTGTTTTGGACTTTAATGTTATTGCCTAAGAGTGCTCCTGAACCGATAAAAACATTTTGACCGATGATGCAATTTTCCCCAATTCTTGCACCCGACATGATGTGGGTGAAATGCCAGATCTTGGTCCCCGCACCAATCTCCGCCCCTTCATCCACGACAGCCGTTGAATGTACAAAATATCCCCTCTCCATTCTACCCTTCCTTTCCTCCTCCGTGAAGGCTAACCGGGAATCCTTTCTTCTTTAAAGACTCCTGAGCAGCCATAAGAATCTTTACCACTTTGAGCCCATCCAAACCACTGGTTTTAGGTTCTTTCCTTGATTCGATGCTTTGAATAAAATGTTCAGCTTCAGCCCGAAGCGGTTCTCCCATTTTAATGCTCGGAATGGTGATATCCCCAAACCGCAAGCTCAGGTACTCTCCGTAGGTATCATAAGATAGATTTTTAACTCCCTTATCATATATCTTCAATTTCTCAGAGGCCTCCATATCATCAAAAACCACCATTTTTTTTGAGCCCACGATGGTGACCCTTCTTAACTTATGAGGATCCAACCAACTTAAATGAATATTTGCCATCTTGCCGTCAGAGAATTGGAGGCTGAGAAACACCACATCCTCAATCCCTTTTTGAATATAACTTTCTCCATGGGCTGTCACCGCAATGGGTTCTTCCTTGAGGAGGTATAGGATGACCGATAGATCATGGGGGGCAAAAGAAAGAAGGGCATTTTCATCCTGACGGATGACACCGAGATTGACTCGCTGAGTATAAATATAATAAACGCTCCCTAATTCACCAGAGTCGACCATTTCCTTCAGCCGGTCCACTACAGGATGATAGATCAGAAGATGACCCGCCATAAGGATTCTTTTCCTCTTCGCTGCGATCTCTAACATCTCCTCGGCATCTTTTGTATTTAAGGCCATCGGTTTCTCAACCAACACATCCTTATCCGCTAACATGATCTCTTTCGAAAGGGAATGATGGGAGAGGGCTGAAGAGGCCACCACGACTCCTCTCACCTCTGAATCCTGAAGAATAGGTTTCAAATCTTCAACCATCTTCGTTTGGGAATAGATCTTCTGTAATGAGAGTAATTTGGAAGGATCCTGATCACAGACGTATTTCAATCGAACATTGGGAATTTCGGAAAATACCCTGATGTGATTCTTCCCCCATGCCCCAGCTCCCACCACAGCAACATTGATCATTGGCTCCTCCCCTCATTCGTGATCCGTGTCCGTGATTCGTGACTCGTGAACTCCTCTAATCTCTTTACAAAAAGTGAACATTTTCAATTGGCAATTTGAAATTTGCAATGATCATTTCGTCGATTTCAAACCCATTCCCTCAGGACAGAACCTCAGATGCCACCAAAAAAGATAGGCATAGATTGAGAGTTTTTTCCTCCAGCTTTTGATAGTGAATAAAGTCATCAGAGAAACCACTCCCATAGCCAAAAGTTGGAATCCCAATCTGATAATCAATCCTATAAAGAGAAAGAACCATTGAAGATTTCCTCTATTCTTTTTGAAAAAATGATAGCGGGAACGATAAAATTCTACCCTGGCCCTCTTTTTCACTGTCTCAGCGCTCTTTCCTTGAAAATGATAGATTTCGGCCTGGGGAACATGATAGATCTTCCAACCCGCCTTCTTCATCCGATAGCACCAGTCTGTCTCTTCGAGAAAAAGAAAATAATCCTCATCCAATAAGCCAACCTGATCCAAGGTATCCCGTCTCACCATCATACAAGCACCGATCACTGAATCGACTTCAATAGGTTCAGAGTAATTTCTCCCCTTTCCTGGAAACTTTGTCGGGAATAACCACCTCAAGAGACTTTTGTTCAGGAGCTCTGTCCCCAGGGATGGGAAATTGGCAATCGAGTTCTGCTTAGTTCCATCGGCATTCAAAAGTTGCGCCCCTGCTACCCCGACATCGGAATAGGCATCCATAAATGATACCAATCTTTCAATAGCTCCGTTCTCCACCTGAGTGTCCGGATTCAGTAGAAGGGCATATCTCCCTGATGCTTTTTGAAGCCCCTGATTGGCAGCCTTTGCAAATCCAAAGTTTTTTTCATTTTCAATGAGACGAGCGGAGGGAAATACCTTCTTTACTTCCTCCCTGCTCCCATCCCGGGTGCCATTATCGACCACAATGACCTCCCAGCCCGTCCCTTGTCCCCCTTTAAAGATCGATTTCAAACATGGAAGAAGATATTCTTTTGTATTCCAATTCACAATAATTATGGACAGATCCATCATTCGATCGCTCAATATTTTTTTGCAACAAATATGAGATCTTCTCCTTCGAGAATCGTATCGGAAAGAAAGAAGGGCTCTTTTGGAAATTTCTTTTTAGTCTTAAATTTAATAAAATACTTAATCAGAGGAAAGATAATCTTCCACTTCCTTACCATCCTATTCGTTTCCACTCTTTCTATTTGGAATCCATATTTCTCAAAAATAAACTTCATCTCTGCAAAGAAGAGAGGGTTGACATGCTGGTGCTCATGTTCCTCAATTCGATATCTTGCTTCGGGTGGGAGAGGACCAAAATATTTAAAGTAGTCGAGGTAGCTATAGAAGAGAAATCTCAATCTCGACTTTATCGTCATCACGTTGGGTGTCGTAAGGATCAAATATCCTCCCCGTTTGACGAGTCTTGAAAATTCTCTAACCAGATGATGGGGATTCTCAATGTGTTCTACCCCTTCAACACAGATCGCATAATCAAGAACGCCTTCTTTAAGAGGAAGGCACCCATTCAGGTCGAGCTGAATCTGTCTACCGTTTCTATACAGAATATTTCCTCTTGCAATGTCTCCCAAAAAAACTTTAAACCCAAGCCGATCAAGTTCTCTTGAAAGGTTCCCTTGGCCCGAAGGGGCGTCGAGGACAATTCCCTTCGGCAAACCTGTCAGACAATTCAACACCTTTTCATGAACCCCTCCCGCAGTGTATTCTCTTAGTTCCCCCATCACATTAGCCCTTTTAAAAAATTTGTAAGATCCTGTTTCGTTCTCTCCAGGGTAAACCCCTTTGCCACATCAATCCCTCTCTCTACACACTTCGCTCTCAGTTCTCTGTCTTCCATAAAAGCGAGGACCCCTTCTGCAATTTTATCCGGTCGATGAGTTGGAACGAAATAGGCGAAGTCCATTTTTTCATCAAAATTCTTATAACTCGATATTTCAGTGAGAATGGAAGGAACTCCAGATGCAAGGGCTTCCATGGCTGGCAAACCAAACCCTTCCCCCTCAAGAGAAGAGGAGATGAAGATGTCCGTACTTCGATAGAGCTCTGCCATCTCCTTTTCCTTCAAGTTGATGTAATATTGATCTACCACTTTTCCCACTTCCTCTCTTTCTGAACGAGGATGAGGGGAAACTCTTATGAATTCCAATTTTATTCCTTTATCCTTCAATATTTTTATTGATTGGAGGGTATCTGGGATACCCTTAAAACCAACATTGTTTGGACCAACAGATAAAATCCTTATCCTTCCATTTTCACCCCAGACTCTCTCTTCATCAGGAAAGAAAATACTTGGATCGATGCCATTTTGTAAGAGACTACATTTCTGGTGATAGCGTTTTTTAATCAACTCGACCAAATGTTTGGATACCGCTGCCTTCACCGTAGGGAGAGCATAGATCGACTCAATCTCCTTGATCCTCTTTTTAAATTTCAATATATCCATGCTCCTCTTCAATATTGAAAAGATGCCTCTCCTTAAATATTTCTCAGTAATCGCCTCGCCCTTGATCCTTGACATATAATCGATCGGCTCATAACCCTGACAAAGGTGAACTATCTTTCCTTTCCCTCTCTGAAAAAGCCTTTTCACATCACTATATAGGGTCCCGACATAGATATCACAATTTGGGATATCCTCCTCCATCTTTACAATCGTTGGCTTTTCATATAAATTTAACTCTGCTAAATTCAAATCTGTTTGTACATTTTCTGTCACGAGAAATGCTTCATATCCCATTTCATTGAGTATCTTCACATGTTGCGAAACTACTTTTACACCTCCTGATATGGCCAGCTTGCCATACCTATCTTTCAAGACATAATTCCTAATAAAATATCCTATCTTCATCCTTTAACCGCCTTCATTTCTTCTTTCTCTGCTACCAAGATCAAGGTGTTTCCCCCCATGATCAATTGGGGAGAAAGTGTATCATCCAAATGATAGTCTTCTTTTTTCTCCTTTGACCAAAAGAGACAATAGCATCGAATGGCCCATACGATGGGGAGAAACCATCTCATCCGTTTCTTCTCTTTGTCCTTTTCGACATGTAGAATCTTAAATCCTGAATGTTCCATCATCAACTTCAAGATGGGGTAGGTCAGGGAATTGAGGTGAAGCATCCAGAGGTTTTCAAAACGATCTTTCCCCAATTTCTTAGGAGAAGGAACTTTTGAAAAAAGACCTGTGATAAGGAACCTTAGTCTTCTCTCGATGTTGAGGTAATTAGGAAGAGAGAGAAACACCCTCCCCTTTGGCTTTAAAAGCCGGGAGAATTGACGAATGGCATTAAAAGGATTCTCCAAATGCTCCAATCCCTCGATGCAGGTGATAAAATCGAAAGAGGCGGAGGAATAAGGAAGGGATTGGTTTAAATCACCGATCTCAAAGGCCAGAGTAGAAACTGAAAAATAAGAGGGGTTGATGTCACAACATGAGACTTCAAAACCCATCTTTCTCAACCGATCTGCTAAGATTCCTGTCCCTGTGGGAACATCTAAAACTTTCCCCCTGGGTTCCTTATCCATCATCTCGGTCACTTTATCGTGTATCTCATCCCTTGCTAAAGGAACCGCCCCGTAAGTCCACTTCATGTCCGTATGATTTCCCTCTGGCAAAGTCACCTCTCCTAACTACCTATTGGGGAATATATAGGCAATTCCCCTGTTTATTCTCTTTTTACCCGCTGTTTGAGGCGCTTGATCCTCCGTTCCAATTTTTTTAAGATTTGGTCATCACTCCCAACCAACCTCAATAGAGGGAGTTTTCCCCATTCTTCCGGATGAGAAGTCTTCCGAGCCGTAACCCATATCCCTTTCGGTCTCTTTAAATCTCCTTCCAGAGTGCAATCTAGAATTTTAAATCGACTCAGTAAAAACTCAATTCCATCCGGTGTAAATCTCCAATAATCCTTAGGAGCACGATGAATCTTAAAGTGCATGACCGTGGTCAGTATCAGAAGCCCGTTGGGCTGAAGGACACGATGGATTTCATCGATCGCCTTTTGAGGATAAGGGAGATGTTCAAGGGATTCGAGGTTCAACACCAAACCCATGCTTTCACTTGCAATCGGTTTCATTTCTGCGATATCGCAGATGACATCAATGCAGGACGGATCGAAATCTCTCATATCCTGCTTAATATACTGTTTCCCTGGGAAGAGAGGCTGGTAAAAATTCGGTTCCCATCCAGCGCAGGTATCAAGGATGGGTTCCTCAAAGGGGAAACGTACAATGGCCCATTTTACATAGTTGACAATCGCTTCTCTCAATTAGATTGCCTTTCCTTTCGACGGTTTCTCTATCATCCGAGTCAGAATTAAAAACAGACGGGGCGAACAGGCTTGATAGGTATAATTTTCTAAAACTCTTCTTCGCCCCTCTCGACCCATCCGCTCCCGCAATTCAGAATTTTCAATCAGGAGAGAAAGCTTCTTTTCCCATTCCTCCGGGGTCATCGCCCAATATCCATTGGTTCCATCCTCTACCAAATCCCTGTTGATTCCCACAGGGGTACAGACCACCGGGACCCCCACCCCTTGGTACTGAATAATCTTGAAGCCACACTTCCCCCATGACCACGGATCATCGACGAGAGGCATCAGTCCGATATCAAATCCCTGAAGATCGGCGACCTCCTCCTCTGAACTCCAATTTTTCTTAATCACATTCATCCGATCACAATCAAAAAAAGTGTCGCAGACAATCTTCAATTCCGCATGGGGATATTTCTCGCCTATCCTTTCGAAGAGCGGTCTCATTTTTTCTAAATAATGAATGGAGCCATGATCCCCGATCCATCCGAGAATCACCCTCTTCTGTTGAACCGGATACGTTTTCAAAGGATATCTTTCCTGATCGATGGTCGTGGGGATCACCTCGACATTTGGATTAAATGGAAGCACCTCTCTCTTCAAAAATTCATTTCCGGCAATGACGAAGTCAGAGTTCTTGATCATCTGGATAAAACGCCTTCTCCGGGTTGAAGAAATAGGGTTTTCGGCCTTTGAGTTTCGATACATCACCGCATCATCAAAATCATAGAGGATACGTTTCGCTCTTCCCCTCAACAATCCGAGCCGGGGTTGGTTGAATCTTTTCCTCTGAAGAAAGAGGAGGTCATATTGAGGGAGATCGCTGAAGAATTGAAAATTCTCTTTCAAGGTCCTTGGGTAGAGGCTGACCGTGGCGTCCACCCCTTTGGACTTTAAATAGGGAATATATTGAAGCACGCGATACCGACTGGCGGCTACGGAAAAACCTTGAATCAGGAATAGGATTTTCATTTACCTTTCACCCCGACCGAGACTTTGAAGAACATGAAAAAACATTTCAGAGGTAACTGCCAGGGAGTACTCCCGTTCTACCGTCTCTATCCCCTTTAACCCCATTTGCAACCTAAGATCTGGATTTTGGATAAGGGTCGATAAGCGGTCTACCCATTCTTGATGATTCGTCGCCCAAAAACCATTCTCTCCGTTTTTAACGATATCCGGATTGATCCCTACGGGAGTGCAGACGACAGGCACCCCGACACTGAGATATTGGACGATCTTCAATCCACATTTCCCTCTTGACCACAGATCATCATTGAGGGGCATCAGACCAATGTCAAAAGAGATCAGGTCTTCATTCTCATCTTCCAATTTCCAAGGTTTCTTAACAATGGGAAGGTGGGAGGAGTCATAAAAATCATTGCTCACAATTTTTAATTTGACCTGGGGAAATCTTTGGTGGAGGGTCTCAAAGACAGGCTCCAATTTTTTAAGGTACTTTAAATTCCCTTTCGTCCCAATCCAACCCAAAATGATCTCCGGACGCTCAGAAATTTTCTTTTTTTGTGGATAAAGATTCATATCGATGGAAGTCGGGATGACAAAGACCTTCTTCTCCCGATCCACTTTGAGGACCTCATTCTTTAAAAACTGGTTTCCTACAGTCACGACATCGCTCCCTTTCACCATCCATCTGAATTTCAGCCACCTGGACAAAGAATGAGGGTGAGGGGAGCTGGAAGATCGGTACATGATGGCGTCATCGAGATCGAAAAGGACTTTCGAAGACTTTTTTCGGATCCAATAAAATTCAAAAGGAGATAACAACCTCCTTTGAATGCAGACCACATCGAAGAAGGGAAGTTGCCGGTAAAAGATAAGCCGTTTCTTCCATGAACCGGAGAGGGGTTGCCATTTCGGTTCCACCTGGTGAGCAATGAGATAGGGGAAATACTGTTCTACCCGAAATCGGTGGCCCTGATCACTGGAATGAGTGAGGAAGATGATTCTCATTTTGCCCCGCTCGACTTCTTTTCCGCGATCACCAAAATCGATTTGGCAAAGTCGATGCCCAGATACCGATGGAGGGGGGCCATGATATAAAGTCTGAAGAGATAGCGGTGAAAAGCATCGCTGTAGGTTCGATACATCGCCTTGATTTGAAAACCCTGAGCAAGGAGAAGGCCACCTAATTCATCATAACAATAGGCCACTTTGTGTGTGGCATCCCTCCAAAACCGGCTGGGATTGAAGACATTGGGAGTGGTCAGAATCAACCGCCCTCCCTCGTTGAGAAGATCATAAACCCTCTTTAAAAGTTGGACCCCTTCTTCAAGACTCAAATGCTCGATCACTTCGAACAATAATATCACATCAAAGGATTCTTGAATCTCTTCCATCGTGTAAAAGTCATGAACCTGCTCACGATCAATATCCATGCTCTTATAAATCAGTTTTGGAAAATGGCGCCTCAATCGCTCCTGAAGATTTCGGTTCGAGGCCCCGATGTCCAGAACCTTCTCACCGTCCTGAACCGTCTTGACCATCAAAGGAAATCGCTTCCGAAGGATCTTTAGATCCCAGATCTCGGGATAGCGGTGGTGAATCTGATCCCGATATTCAAAGAGCTTTCTCCAAGAGATTCCTTCATCCATTCAGCTTCACCCATTCTCTCCGATCAAAATCATACCGTTTTACCACCTTGGCTGGAGAACCAACAGCTAAAGAATAAGGTGGAATATCACAATTCACCACAGAGAGGGCACCAATGATGCAATGTCTTCCAATCGTTACATTCGGCAAGACACAAGCCCCATAGGCAATCCAGGAATCCGCTCCAATATGAACATAACCGATCTTCAAATCTTGTTCCTTACTGGGACGATTGATATCTCCAGGTTTTCGTGAGTTGTCGATAATCATCACGTTCGGCGAAATTCCCACATTCTCCTCGATAACGATCCGGTTACAGGCGCTGATAAAACAACTCTCCGAAATGATGACATTGTCACCAATGAAAAGAAGGATTTCTTTTGATTTCTTATCCTTCGGGTGGAGGTTGATGCTAGTATTCCTTTTAATTCTCACATGATGACCCACATGGACAAACCTTGGCCGATTGATTACCACTCCGGGTTCAATGTAGGCATCCTTCCCGTAGGCTCCAAAGAGGAAACGATTTTTGATGTTGGCAACCGGATACCAGAACCATTTCTTCATCCCTAGGTGACTCCTTCCCAAAAATCGCCCAAAAAAATAATCGAGTCCAAATCAATAAATGTAGGGGAGCCCCTCTGTGGGCTCCTCAAGAGGGCGGCCACAGAGGGCCGCCCCTACGGGAGCAATCAATCCATTTTCATTGTTCGAAGGGTAACAACCACGTCATGGGAAACTCTTCTGAAAGATATTTTTCATCTCTTTCCAGTTTCTTTCAAGAGAATAGGATTCTGCCAAATAACGAGCGGCGATCGAAGCTCTTCCCACTCTCTCACGGTTTAAAAAGAACAAGATCTTTTCTACCAAGGCTTGATCATCTCGGGGGTCAGAAATGACAAAACCCTCTTGGCCTTGGGTGATAATCCCACTTGCCCCATTGAAATAAGTGGTGATCACTGGAAGTCCACTGGCCAAAGCTTCTAACACAGTAAGGGAACAGGCGTCATAAAAGGTGGGATGGACAAGAAAGTCTGATGCACCATAATATTTTTCAGGTTCATTCGTCGAACCTGCAAAGATCACTTCATCAAAAATCCCCATTTCTTTGGCCAAACGTAAATAGTAACCTTGACGATCCCTCCCCAGAATAAGAAGCTTGAAAGGAGGGTGGTCCCCATTTCTAATTTTTGCCAACGCCTTGATCAGAAAACTCAGTCCTTTCATCCGAAAGTTGTTTGAGACAAAGAGAAGAACCATCTCATCTCCACCAATACCATGCCGTCTTCTGATCTCCTCCCGATATTGACGATTTCGTGGATGGAAGTGCTCAATATCGACCCCATTATAGACCACTGTGATTCTCTCCTCAGGGATCTGATACCAACGCATCATGTCCTGATTCACCATATCGGAGATGGCAATGATTGTTTGAAGGTGTTTACCTTGATAAGAGGCATCCTCGACCCAACCGCTCACCCATTGTTTTAGACTGAAGACCCTCCCTAAAATTTTTATCGTCCAGACAATGGGATTATCGTAGGCCCGGAGACTTCTCCAAAACCACGCCCAATGCACCCCTCCATGGGGTTGAAGAATATCTGCCTTCAGCGTATTTCCCACTCCGAAGGTGATGTCATAATTCTCATTTCCTATCGCTTTCGTCGCCCTCAATGCAAAAGAGAGAAGTCGAAGGCTCTTCGGGAATGGGATCGTCTTGACAGAATGAAAATGGATTCTCGGATCTTCTTCATCCCGGTGCTCTGCATAGACATGGACCTCGTAACCCTCTGCCGCCATTCGAGCGCATAAGTCGACTAAATATCTTTCGGCTCCCCCTCTCTTTTTAGAGAAGTCAAGAATTCCTATTGCAAACCTTATCTTTCTCATCGTTATAACGAATGATACCCCCCACCCTCCCCTCCCCCTCAAGAGGGGAGGGCGAGGGAGGGGGTGATTTCCTCATATTTCTCCCGTCTGCTTTAACTGTTCCTCGAAGTCCCTCTCCTTTAAATTTTTTCCATGAAACATCGAATCCCTTCAGCCACTTCCTCCATCTCGTATTCCTTCATCTCTGGGAAAAAGGGAAGGGAGAGAATCTTTCGAGACCACTGGTTCGTCGAGGGAAGATCCTCTTTTCGATATCCCAATTCCCGATAAGCCTTCTGAAGAGGGATGGGGATAGGGTAATGGATGAGTGTCTCAATCCCCTTCTTTTTTAAAAACGTTTGAAGAGAATCCCTCTTCTTCGTCTTGATCGTATAGAGATGAAAAACATGCCGGACTCCTTTCTTCTCTGTGGGACATACCACTCTCAAAGGGGAAAGCATCTTGGTATAGAGCTTGGCCTTCCTCCTCCTCTCCTCATTCCATTGATCCAAATATTTTAATTTGATTCGAAGGAGTGCTGCCTGGATTTCATCCAATCGACTATTGTGCCCCTTCAGGATATGTTGATATTTCTCCCTTTCTCCATAACATCGAAGAAGTCTGAGCTTCTGATCATACTTTTTATGGTTAGTCACCACCATCCCGCCATCCCCATATCCCCCCAAGTTCTTGGTTGGATAGAAACTGAAACAACCCATAACCCCGAATGAACCCACCATTTTTCTTCCATATTTTGCCCCATGGGCTTGGCAGGCATCTTCGATCACGATAAGATCATAATGATTTGCAATTTCCATAATCGAATCCATCTCTGCCGGATGGCCATAAAGGTGAACAGGAAGAACGGCCTTGATCTTTCGCCCGCTTCCTTTTGCTTTTTGGCGTTTCAAAAGAAGTTCCAAACAAATGGGATCCATGGTGTAAGTTTTCGGATCGATATCGACAAAGAGGGGCTTTGCCCCTGTAAAGGAGATGGCGAGGGCTGTGGCGATAAAAGAATTCGCTACCGTAACGACTTCATCTCCCTCTCCGATGCCGGCTGCTTTCAAGGCCAAATAGAGGGCATCGGTTCCGGAGCCCACTCCGACCCCATATCGGACCCCACAATAATGAGAAAATTCCTTCTCAAAAGTTGAAACTTCCTCTCCCAGAATGAAGCGACCTTTCTCATAAACCCTTTGGGTTGCAGAAAGAATTTCCTCTTTAATTTTTTTATACTGCCTGGTTAAATCTAAAAAAGGAACCATCTCCTCAATCCTATTGCGGATTGCAGAATGCAGATTGGGAAATTTGAAAAACAAAGTTCATTCTTTTATTCCGCATTCCGAAATCCGAAATCCGCATTATCATTCAGCCCCAGTATTCCTTCTTATACCTTCTGTAGAATTCGATCGTCCTTCGGAGCCCTTCCTCCAAATCGATCTTCGGCTCCCAGCCCACCACACGTTTGATTTTGGAGATGTTTGTATAATAATCCCCTGGTTCGACTTCCTTTCGCTCCTGAGTAAATTCGGTAAAGGCCGCCTTACCTGTTCTGGCAATTTTTACAATCTTTTTTGCCAAGTCGATGAAGTTGATGGGAATGCCGGTCCCTACATTAAATACTTCTCCATAAGCCTGATCACAGGTGGCCACTTGCAGAAAACAATCGACCAAGTCATCTATATAGAGAAAATCTCTCAAGATCCGACCGTCTCCAAAGACGGGAATGACTTCATCATCGATGGCCTTTCGGATAAACCAATTGAGAACACCATACTCATCATGAGCCATCTGGTGTCGGGGTCCATAGGTGTTCGTGATCCGAAGACAGGTTCCCGGAATTTTGTGAACATCGTGGTAGACTAAAACCATCTTTTCCGCCGTTAAATTAGTCACGGCATAAATTCCCTTTGGATTTGTAGGATGATCTTCCCCCACCGGCAAGGTCACACTGGAACCATATTCTCCCCGTGTCCCAGCAAAAATGATCTTCACCTCTCGATTATATTTTCGGCAGGATTCGAGGAGAACCAATGTTCCTCGACAGTTGATGTCTAAATCTTGGATGGGATTCCGGATACTGTCCACATGATTCACCTGTCCGGCGAGATGAAAAATGATCCCCTGCCCTTTCACCAAATAATCCATGGAATGGGCATCCCTCACATCACTGAAGTTGATATGGACGGCATCGACGATCTCTTTCACATTGAAGAGGTTTCCTCCCAGGCGGGGTATCATATTATCGACAATCGTCACCTTCGCCCCCCATTCAATCAACCTGGCCGACAGATTAGACCCAATAAAACCCAATCCACCTGTCACCAATACTTTCTTTCCTCTGAAAACCTCTTTATCAGGAGCCATTCTCTTCCTCCTTTTTAAAAATCGTCAACTCCCAAAGTTTGGCATATTTGATAAAAACATAGAACATGGTTGAGACAATGATGATGAAGCCTGGCAACCCATCTCGAAATCCTGACTTAAAAAGATACTCTTTGATGAATCGAAACGGTGGGTGGAAAAGAAGTTTTAAAAGGCTAAACTTCTCTCCGCTCTCAAAGAGATCCGCTGCAGCAATCTTGGAATACTTATCAATCGTTTGAATCTGATCTGAAATGTTTCCATAGGTATAATGGTTGTACTGATTCTTTAAAACACCCACCTTTCCGTCCACCACCAATTTGGCATGAAGTCCACCTTCCCATCTCCCTTTGTCCCTTCGATAAAGCCGAACCTCACCATCTGGATACCATCCTCCATATTGAATCCATCTCCCTAAGTAATAAGTACGCCGATAAACGAAATATCCATCTAAATCCTTTGCCCTTCCATTCAACTCCGTTCGAATCTCTTCAGCCAGCTCTGAAGGAATTTCTTCATCGGCATCCACAAACATAATCCAATCCCGAGTCGTGAAATCGGCGGCATACTGATACTGATCGCGATGTCCCGTCCACTTCCTCTGAAATATTTTATCGCTATATTGTTTACAGGTTTCATAGGTCCCGTCCTCGCTGAAGGAGTCAACGACCACCAACTCCTCAGCCCAGGAAAGGCTCTTCAGGCACCGTTCAATCGTCCTGCGATTGTTGGTGGTGAGGACATATACAGAAACCGGAACCTTCTCGATCATTTTCTCTTACGCCTCAATTGTTTATCAACGACTTCTTCGACTTCATCCACCGTAATGAGTTCCATGCATCGATGATCTGTTGGACAAATCCTCTTCCAACAAGGGCTGCAAGGAACATCCTTTCTCACGACCACATGACCTTCTCCCCATGGCCCTGTGGTGAGAGGGGGCGTTGATCCAAAGAGAGCCACTACAGGGGTGCCGACAGCAGTAGCCACATGCATGGTCCCGGTATCATTGGTCACAAGGAGAGTACATCGTTCCAGAAGGGCGGCCAGTTGGAGTAAACCGGTCTTTCCGGTCAAATCTATTCCTTTTGTTCCCAAATGGTATAGAATCTCATGAACGATGGGATGCTCTTCTTCCTTCCCGAATAGGAGGACCCTGGCTTGCCATCTCTCCGCAAGCCTCTTTCCCAATTCCCCGAATCGATCTGGGTACCAACATTTTGCCAAACCATAAGTGGCACCAGGATTCATACCAATCAGGGGCTTTCCTTCCAGAATCCCCAGGTCTTTCAGCACTCGATCTGCCCACCTTCGATCTTCCTCTCTGAGAAATATTAGAGGAGAAGGAGGACTTTCTATCTTTCCTAATGGCTCAACCAGTTTCTGGTAATAATGGACTCGGTGGCCATGAAGGATCTCTTTGGTTCGACGGATTCCATGGGTAAGAAAGAGTGAACGCCCTTCATCTCGATAACCAATTCGGATTGGGATTCGAGCCAGGTAAATATGAAAAGCAGAACGGAAAGACCGCGGGAGGATGACAGCCAGATCAAAATTCCTCTCCTTTAAAGATTGGCTGAGGTTTAAATCTTCCCAAATAGATCCAATCCCCCCCTTCTTTTGAAAAGGGATGATCTCATCCACATAGGGAAATGTTTTCCATAAATCGACGAGATAGCTTGGAATAAGGACAGCTAAGTGGGAATTGGGAAAGAAGGTTTTTAATTGTTGAACCGTCGGATAACTGAGGACAGTATCTCCTACCCAGTTTACTCCTCTTACCAATATACGATTGACTTGGCTAAAATCGCGTTTCAAAGCATCCTTCCTTAATTAAATTGGATATAGTATGGTATTAAACCCATAAAATCAATAATAAAATATTTTCAATGAGTTATGCTTAAAATCTCTTTTGTTGCCTTAAAAACTTCATCGGCTGAGATAGCTTTTATACAGACAAGTTCTTTGCAGGAATACTTATGGCACGGATTGCACCCCACTTCTTTTCTTACTTTGATGTGATTTCCAAAAGGTTCGTTTTCAGTAGGGTCTGTCGGCCCATAAATGACGACGACAGGGATTCCCATTAGAGAGGCAATGTGCATAGGTCCAGTATCTCCACCGATATAAAGATCGCAGTGTCTATATACCTCTCCCAGTTGTGTCAAAGATTCGGTTTTTGGCCCCAAAAGAGACGGCTCCTTCATTTCTTTTCGAATCCCTTTTACCCATTCAAGCTCCTCAGCTCCCCAGGTGAAAAGAACTGTGGCGTTGAGTTCCCGGACCAATCGATCCGCTAATTGGACATATTGATCAGGCACCCATCGCTTAAAAATAGCTTTGGGGTTGGTCCCCGGATGGATTGCAATCAATGGTCTTTTAAGGAATGCTGATGAGGTATTAAAAAATGACTTCACATACTCCTGATCCTCTGGGGGGATATGAAGACTATATTTAAGCTCTCTCACCTCCAACCCTATCCCTTTTAGAAGTGCAAGATTTCTTTGAAATCGAACGATCCTTTCTTTTGGAAGTTTCACTTTTACATTCGAAAATAAGAAATTCCCCTCCTTGGTCGAACTTCGATCATATCCAATCCTCTTAGGGGAACCTGAAAGAAAAGAGAGAAGACCACTTTTAAGGATCCCATGAAAATCGAAAACCACATCAAACTTTCGTTTTCGAAGACCCATAATGAATCCCCACATTTCCCCGATCGTCCCCCATATCTCCCTTAATGACTTTATCCCTTGCGTCCACCTTTTCCTCGGAAACAAAATCACCTCATCAACCTCGGGTTGACTTTCCAAGAATGCTCGAGAGGGTTCTTCAACGATCCAGGTAATGGAGGAAGAAGGAATGTGTTCTTTTAAGGCCTTTACCGCAGGCAGTGTTCGAATGACATCCCCCACAGCACTCAGCCTTAAAATTAGAATTTTGTGGGAATCCATTTCTGAAACATTACCCTATTACCCATTAATTTTCAATAGCGAAAACAAGAAGATGCCCTATTTAAACAACTTATTGTGACCGAGTTACAAAAAAGATGATGAAAAGGAGATAGAAAAACTATCCGGTGAGGCAAACCAAAAATTTTTCTGGAAGGCTTTTTGTTTTACCATTTGAATCGACACAGATGTGTCGGGTCTCTCCCTCGGCAATCACCTCCTCCTGATCTTTACGAAGGATCTGATACCCAAAGGTGATCATCCGTTTATTTACTCCTTTCAGCTTGGTTCGCACAATAACGGTTTCATCATATCGGGCAGAATTCCGATACCGGCAATGGACATCGGTGACAACGAGTTTATACCCCAATGCCTCCAAATCAACATATCGGAACCCCCTTCTCCGACAAAACTCAGACCGCCCTACTTCAAACCAAACCAGGTAATTGGCATAATAAGCCACCCCCATTTGATCCGTTTCTGCATACCTAACTCGAATATCAACATCCACGATGTCTTTCATCCAGGCCTCCTAATTCATAACGTGACCGTGCCCGCGTGACGTGTCCGTGACTTAGTGTAACATTTAAAATCCAAATTTCAATTTCCAAGTCCCAAACAAATTCCAAATCCAAATACGAAAATTATAGACTTTACTATATCTCTGTTCTCTTTTGGATATTGGAAATTTTGAATATTGGTGCTTATTTGGAATTTGATGCTTGGGATTTGGGCTTCTTGTTTATCATAGTGCCCTTAAATACTCAGGTCGGAGCAAATCCGGATCTTTCCTCCGGAGGACTTCCCGAATTCGCTTAAGGGCTTCTTCTTTCTGCTCCGGCATTTGAATTCGAAGAGGAAGATAGTTGGAGGCGTGATTGGAAGCAAAAAAACAATGAGTGAATTGGCAATTTGTAATCATCGTTTCCAGTTCTTGAATCAGACCGAAAGGAGTAGGCAAAACCAACTTTCCTGTTTCAATCTCCTTCTCAATGGGTGTCCCGGGAACAATCATGAGAGAAAGAGCGCCGACATAGTCCGGGTCCATTTCTGAGAGAACTTTTCCTGTCTCCGCGGCATGAACCTGACTACCTTTCACACCACCGATACCTAAAATCACAGTCACCGATAGAAGAATTCCTGATTCCTTTACCTTTTTCCCGGCACGGATCTGTTGATCCACAGTGGCATTCTTCCTTATCCGTTTCAATACTTCCGGATCTCCTGACTCCAAGCCCAGATAGAGTATTTCCAAACCCAGGTCTTTCAGGGCTTTTAGTTCCTCCACCTCTTTTCGAAGGATATCTTTTGCATTGGCGTAGATCCCTACCCTTCCGAGCCCCCTTAATTTTTGTTTCAGATAGGATAGGATTTGAAGCAGTTCTTTCTGCGGGATGATCAGAGCATCCCCATCCGCCAAGAAGACTCTTCGAATTCTAAACGGGCTCACTTCATCGATATCCTCTTTGATCTCTTCGAAACTCTTAATCCGGAAACGCTTCCCCTGATAGGCACCGCAAAAAGTACATCGATTGTAAGAGCAACCCACCGTGACTTGGAGGATCAAGCTGTCTGCTTCGCTGGGAGGTCGGAAGATCATCCCCTCATATTTCATTTCGAACTCTCCTTTCCCTTTGAAGGGGTATCAAATTGATAAATGATCTCTCCCTCCTTGACCATCCCCAACTCTTTCCGGGCGATCTCTTCAATATAACGTTTATCACTCTGTAGCCGTTTTACCTCTTCCTTCAACTTCTGATTCTCCTCCTCCAGTTTTAAATTTTTCTCCTTGATTCGGACGACCTCCTTCTGGAGGCGAAGGAGGTGGAGGATTCCTTTTTCCCCAAAGAATGTAAGGATTCCAAGAATCAAAAGAGAGAAAAGGATCAGGAGAAGAAGACGTTTCTTTTTCATTTGTGAATGGCTCTTCCCCTGTTGTCCAACAAACAATAATACCAAAATAAATCTATTTTAAATCCCAAACTCCAAATTACAAATCCTAAATAAATTCCAATTACCAATACCAAATTACCAAAACGATTTTTTTGGAGTTTTAAATTTTTGGACATTGGAGTTTATTTGTTATTTGGTGCATGTCATTTGATACTTCGAGACACAGACCACATTAATAATTTGACTCTATTCTATTGCAACCTAAATTTAATCGGGATGGTCCCCCATTGATCAGTCTGAGGTTGATCTTTTGTCAGTGGAGCAAATCGCCACTGTTTTAAGTATTGGATGGCAATCCTTTCCAACTCGGTATCCCCTTTGACCGAGGGGACAACTCGATCCACTGCTCCACTGGGCAATACCCAGAGCGTCAACTCGATTTCTGCCTCTACTTTCACTTTGACCTGTGGGGGATTAAGCCTTTCCAGAATTCTCCGGCTGACGAGAGGCCCCTTCATCCCCAACCGAAGGTTTTCCTCCAGAGGCTTTTCCTGAGCATTTCCTCCTTTGCTACTCAGAAGTCTTTCGATCACCTTCTCCGTTCCTTTATCCCTAGGAGGAATCAAGTCGGTTGCATCCTTTAGAGAAGGGGTAGGAGCTTCTGGATAAAAAAGATCTTCCTTCTTTTTCAAATATTCTTTTAACTCCTGATCCATCTCATTAAACTCTGGAGAATCCTTCAAAGCTTTCATCTTCTCTGCGACGTTGGAGGATTCTATTTTTTTTGGTCGAGGATATTCCGGGGCAAGGGTTCTCCAATCTTCACGGGCGCTGGCTTCCTCCATCTTCTTAAGAATGACCTCCTCCCGTATCCGTTTTTCTTCTGGAGGGATTGTGCCCTTTTCCCATCCTAAAATCCTTTTGCTTTCATAGCTCAGAGCTCTCCATCCGTCCCTCAGGCGGATATGGAAGGTGGGGGCGAAAATGAAAATCCAGGACAAAAACCCAATGAGGATAAGGAAAAGGGCGATGAGAAGGAAGGGACGCTTCTGGTTTTTCGTCGATCGTTTTTTCATCAACGAATATTCCCCTTATCCATCTGGTCGAGCATTTTTCTGGCTACCTCTCTTCGATCTTCCCTCTTACTTTTCTCCAACAATTTGCGATAGATCTGTCTGGCCTCAGAGATTTTTTTCTCTTCCATATAGAGAGTCCCCAATTTCAGAAGAGCTTCTTCCATCATGTCGGAGAGATGGGGATAGAGGTAGACCACATTTGAAAATTGCACCAAAGCCGATTCTCTATTCCCAGCCTCCCAATAGGCCTCTCCCAATTTAAATTGAGCCTGACTGGCTATTCTTTCTTCAGGGCTTCGGACCGCCACGGAAAGGGCGGCGACGGCCTCCCCCAATTTCTTCTGGGCGAGGTAGAGGATCCCCAACCTCAATTGTCCTTCGAACTGGATTTCATCCTGGGGAAAACTGCCTACCAATTCTTTCAAAATCTTCTCGGCCTGATCCATCTTCCCCAAGCTCCGATATCCCTCCTCCATCCCCAGATAAGCCCTCTTGGCTAATGGGTGCTGGGGATGATTCTTAATCACCCATTCGTATCGTTCGAGGGCCTTTGGGTAATCTTTGAGAAGGAGGTAAAGACCTCCCAGTTCGACATGGGCTTCAACAAAAAGATGACCTTTGGGAGAATGACGGATGACCTTATCCATTTCCTCAATGGCTTCAGCCCATCTTCTATCCTGTATGAAGAGAAGGGCAATATGGAACTGTGCATCCTCCGCCCACTCGCTATTAGGATAAAGGCTGATCAGCTCTCGATAGGTCTTCACTGCCTTCTCCTTCATCCGTTCTTGTTGATAGGTATCCCCTAACTGCATTAAGGCCTGACTGGCGAGGGGGTGTTGTGGATATCGTTTTACAAACGTTTCTACCCTGGAAACAAAAACGTCGTACTTCTTTTCTTGAAGGAGGCAGAGGAGGACTCCAAAATCAGCCTCCGGCGCTTCTTTTGATTTGGGATAGGCTCTCACCACGTGGGAATAGGAATTGGCGGCTTGTGCATATCGTTTAAGGCTATAGTGCCCATCTCCCATCTTCAGAAGTGCGGAAGGCACATAAGGGCTTTCAGAGTACTTTTGGGTGAGACGATAAAATTCCTCAATCGCTTTATGGAACTCTTTCTTCCGAAAATATGACCACCCGATCCAGTATTGGGATTCATCTCCATAAGGGCTCATCGGACTCGATTCCAATAGCGTTTGAAATTGAGCGATCGCCTCATCAAATCGTTCTTCTCGATAAGCCACCCATCCAAGAAGATAATAAGCTTTTTCTCTATCTTCGTTTCCCTCCGTCATGGAAGCCAATCGCATCAAATAGCTCTTGGCCTTTTGATAATCATTCTGATTTAAATAACATTCCCCTACCATCAGGAAGATGGAAGGGGTGGACCGATATTGAGGGAATTCTGTGAGGATCTTCAAGAAATACTGGTTGGCCTCCTTCCACTCTCGCCTTTGAAAATGGTACCATCCCAAACTATTCAGCCCTTTTGGATACAAGGTTGGATCTTCCTTTAATTTATCTACATATCCAACCCCTTTTCGATAATCCTGTTTTAAAAGCGAAGCCTCGGCCAACCAATAAAGAATTTCGTTTTTCTCCACCCAATTAGGAAAATCAGCGAGGAGCTTCTCCCAATATTGAATAGCCACTTCATAATTTTTTAAATAAAAATGGGCGTAACCCAATTTTGAGAAGACTTGGGGTTCAAGCCTTGCCCTTCCCTTTTCCTCCAAGACTTGATAATAGGCAGCAATCGCGCCTGAATAATCTTTCTGATTAAACAGACTTTCTCCGAGCATAAAATGGACCCACTCGTGAAGTTCACTTTCTGGATAAGTCCTGAGGAATTGACGAAAAGTGCTTGCGGCATTGGAGTACTCTTTTTTACCGAAATAATATTGCCCGATGTCAAATAGACTTTGCTCTACCCATGGGGAGGAGAGAAAGTTTGAAAGAAACCTTTGATGGAGAAGAATGGCTCTCTCCACTTCATCGGTGCCTAAATAGGTCTTTACAATCCCCCAAAAGATCGGATCCGAAAGTTTCGTTCCGGGGTAGGTCAGGAGAATGTCCTCAAAGGTTTTTCTTCCTTCGGAATATTGTCCCAGAGAGACCAAGCTCCAGGCCAACGCATAACGAGAACTCTCTTCTAAGAGATGCCTTGGAAAACGTCTCCAGAAGTCTTTGAATTGGTCTGCTGCCTCTTTGAATCTTTTGAGCCGAAAGTAGCTGACACCGATCAAATATTCAGCCTCAGGTCTCCACTTCCCGCCCGGATACTTTTGAAGGAGAGTCTCCATTTCCTGAAGTGTCTCTGTATATCTACCAAGCTGATAGAGGCAGTACCCAGACCAAAATAGGGAAGACTCCGCAATAGGATGGATAGGAGATTTTTCATGGACTTGATGAAAAAATTGATGTCCTTCTTCATAGACACCGTGTTTGAGTCGGATCCATCCACATGAGTATAGGGCATACGCATAGAATTCACTTTCAGAATATTTTTCAATCACCTTACGAAAATATGAAAACGCTTCATCATCCTTCTCTTGGTGATACCTAGTTTCTCCCATCCAATAATAGGAAGATCCAATCCACTCACTCTGAGGATATTCTTGGATTAATTTCTGGAAAGAAGTGATGGCATCTTCGTAAGTCTTTTTAAGATATCGGTATCTTCCCTGCTCATAAAGGGCCTTATCTCCCACAAAGGCTTTGGCCAGGCCCGAGGTGAATCGACTTGAATAGGCACAACCGGGCTGCGTGGTGGAAGCGCTCATCTTTTTCATCGGACCGATGGTGTCTTCGCTCAAATCGAAGGAATCCACCCGAGGTTCTTCCTTTATCCCTTGACCCATGATCGCGGGAAGGGGAACCTCCCTCTTCTCGATCCATTTTGTCTCTTCTTTCCCAAAGAAGGTAATTTCAGAGGCTCCGGTATGGTTCCGGTACTGTCCCTGGCTTTGGAGAATAGGAAAAGAGAAAGTGATAGATATCAAGAAACAAAGACTCAAAATCTTAATGGAAGAGTTAAACATCATCTAACCTTTTGTGTAAAAAGTATCAGATATTTTTGAAGATTGTCAAGGATTGACAGGATTTTTATAACTATGATAGGTTGATGTTGATGATGAGAAAGATGACATTCGTCATATTAGTATTTTTTATTCTTCCAATGGTGTCTACTCAATGCACCGATGGAAATAGGGTTTTCGAATCAAACCCGAGGGGGGATTTCAAAGCCATGCGTGAGAAGATGGTGGAAACTCAAATCAAAGCAAGAGGAGTGAAAGACCCTCGCGTTCTTTCTGCGATGCTCAAGGTAGAGCGACACCGATTTGTCCCTGAAGAATATTTGAACTCCGCCTACTCCGATCAACCCCTTCCCATTGGAGAGGGCCAAACCATCTCTCAACCCTATATCGTTGCCTTAATGACAGAACTTTTAGAACTCAAAGGGGATGAGAAGGTGTTGGAAGTTGGAACAGGTTCGGGATATCAAGCCGCTATCTTAGGGGAATTGGCCAAAGAGGTTTACACCATCGAGATCATTGAATCCCTTGCCTCCGTGGCAAAAAATCGACTTTCGAAATTAGGCTATCCGAACATCAAGGTGAAGGCTGGGGATGGATATTTAGGATGGCCTGAGGTCGCACCCTTCGATGCCATCATCATTACCTGTGCTCCCGACCATATTCCAAAACCCCTCATCGAACAGTTAAAAGAGGGAGGCCGGATGGTCGTCCCCGTGGGGGCTTATGCACAGGAATTGAAAAAGATTGTTAAGCGCTCTGGAAAGATTGAGACGACGGACGTCATCCCCGTCGTCTTTGTCCCCATGACCGGCGAAGGAGTGAAAAAGAAAGAATAATGATCACGATGTCTCACCTTCCATTTTCTTCCTCCTCCAATCTTCGAGCCTCTTTTTGATCTCCTTCTCAAATCCCTGCTCAGTCGGGTGATAGTAAGTTCTTCCTTTCAGGTTTTCAGGAAGGTATTCCTCTTCAATGAAGTGCTCTGGATAATCATGTGGATATTTATATCCTTTTCCATAACCCAGATCTTTCATCAACGTAGTGGGAGCATTTCGGATATGAAGAGGAACAGGCATATTCTCGAGTTCCCGAACGTCCTTCCGAACCCCCTGGAATGCTGTATAAATGGCATTTGATTTTGGGGCTGTGGCCAAGTAGACAGCTGCCTGGGCAAGGGCTAAATCGCCTTCTGGCAGACCAATAAAGTGAAAGGCCTGCATGGCCGCCACTGTCACCTGAAGGGCCTGTGGATCTGCATTTCCTACATCCTCGGAAGCAAACCGGATCATCCTGCGAGCAATGTAGAGAGGATCCTCTCCAGCCTCTAACATTCTCCCGAGCCAGTACAGGGCAGCATCTGGATCGCTCCCTCTCAAGCTCTTGTGGAAGGCCGAGATAAGATTGTAATGTTCCTCTCCAGATTTATCATACAGAAAAGCCTTTCTCTGGAGGACTTCTTCCAAATCTTCCTTCTTGATATGGCGAATGCCCTTTTGATCCGGAGGGGTGGTGAGGACAATCATTTCTAATGTGTTCAGTGCTATTCTTGCATCTCCATTTGCGATTCGACAGATCCCTTGGAACACCTCTGGCTCGGTCACCACCATGTATTGACCTAATCCTCTCTCTTTGTCCATCAGCCCTCTCTTCAAGATCAACTCAATCTCTTCCTCTGTTAAAAAATGCAGGGTAAAGACTTTTGTGCGGGAGAGCAAAGGGGGGATCACTTCAAAGGATGGGTTTTCTGTGGTCGCTCCAATGAGGATGATGGTCCCTTTCTCCACATGGGGAAGGAAAGCATCCTGCTGAGCTTTGTTGAATCGATGGATCTCATCCACAAAAAGGATCGTCCGCTTCTTATTATATTTCCATTCTTCGATCGCTTCTTGGATGACCTCTTTGATCTCTTTCACCCCAGAAAGGACAGCACTGAAGGCGAGGAATTGAGCACCTGTGGTGGAGGCAATGATCATCGCTAAGGTTGTCTTGCCAGACCCTGGAGGTCCCCATAAAATCATAGAAGGAAGATGATCGGATTCGATGGCCTGGCGGAGAACCTTTCCCTGACCCAAGAGATGATCCTGGCCAACAAATTCATCCAATGTCCGAGGCCTCATTCGATCGGCAAGGGGAGCCTCTCTCTTGAACAATTCTTTCCCCTTCCTCTCAAAAAGATTACTCTGCTTTTTCAAAGGTTTACTCTTTTAAATGAACTAAATTCACTTTACACTTTATGCCTTACGATCTTTTCGATATTTAAATATCCAATTCCTGAATCGCCTGAAGCATTTCTTGATGGATCAACCCATTGGAGGCCAGGGTTTCTTCAGAATAGATATTGAAGGGCCGGCCCTGAAAGTCAGTTACCTTCCCTCCTGCTTCGGTAATCATTAAGCTAGCTGCCGCCACATCCCAGGCGTGGAGTTTAAATTCCCAGAATCCATCGAAACGGCCTGCTGCTAAATAAGAAAGATCGATGGCCGCTGAGCCAGGTCTCCGAATGGCAAAACTTTTGGTCATAAACTGACGGAAATAACGGAGGTAGAAATCGGCATGTTCATGAACATCATAAGGAAAACCGGTGCAAAGAAGACTTCTGTTTAATCTATCAATCCGGGAGACAACAATCCGTTCACCATTGAGAAAGGCACCCTTGCTCTTTTCCGCATGAAAGAGTTCATGGAGGGTCGGGATATAAACCACTCCTAATTTTACCTCACCTTCCACTTCAAGCCCGATGGAGACACAGAAACAAGGAAACCCATGAAAATAATTGGTCGTCCCATCAATAGGATCGATAATCCACCTCCATGAAGACCCTCTCCCCTCGAACGGGCTCTCCTCTGTCAAAATATCATGGTCCGGGAATGCATCCAAAATCATTTTTACGATGGCTCGTTCACAGAGCCGGTCTACTTCCGTCACCGGATTGAATTCTCCCTTGTACTCAACCGGATGGGAATGGCCGAAATGGAGCATCTGGATCCTACCTGCTTCTTTCGCCGAAGCAATGGCTAATCGGAGATAGCGATCATCAATCTTCATTAATTGACAATACCTCTATCAAAACTATATGATAGCTTAAAGGATCAAGTCAACCGTGAGATTGCTTCGTCATCCTGCAATGGCAGGATCCCTCGCAATGATAGTTCAATCAATTATCGGAGTATGTGGATGAAATTTGAAACTTATGGAAACTGTTTTGTCTGTGGAGAGAATAATCCAAATGGATTGCGATTGAGTTTTGAGATCGATAAGGAGAGACAAACCCTCAAAACAACTTTTGTTGCAAATCCAACCTTCCAAGGTTGGGACGGCATCGTCCATGGAGGGATTATCAGCACGTTGTTGGACGAGGCGATGGCAAAATTAATTTACGAATTGGGCTACCAAGCGGTCACGGCCTCTTTAGAGATCAAGTTCAAAAAGCCAGCTCTAATTCTCGAACCATTAATCGTCTATGGAGAAATTACGGAGGTGAGTAAAAGACTGATCAGAGCAAAGGCCTATGTGGCAAAGGAGGATGGGACGATTTTGGCCACAGGGACTTCCACCTTCCTTAAACAGAGTTTATCGGGTGGGGTCCCCTTTAACCCTTAACCTTTCTTTCGACTGTACATCCATTGGGCAAAATCCGCATCAAATCCAAATTGTTCTAATAGGGCTCGATTCTTTACCAGTTCTCTCATCGGAAGATCTTCTACCTTTCTTCCTCCATAGAGCAGAACGGCTCTCTCGCAGAGATCCACAGCCACAGGCAGGTGATGGGTGACGATGACTTTTGTTTGAGGGATGGATTGGATTCGTTCAACCAGCATGCGGCTTCCAGCGGGATCAAGGTTATCCGTGGGTTCGTCAAGGGCAAGGATCTCAGAGTCCATGGACAACACAGTGGCCAAAGCAACCCTTTTCTTTTCCCCTTCGCTCAAATGGTGGGCTGATCTTCCTTCAAATCCATTCAACCCCATCACCTCAAGGGCCTTTTCCACCCGATGCCGAACCTTTTCCTCATCCAGTCCCATATTGAGAGGACCGAACGCCACATCATCAAAGACCGTGGGGCAGAAGAGTTGATCCTCTGGGCTTTGGAAGACGAGACCCACCCTTCTCCGAATTTCCATCAGGCTTTCCTTCTTGATAGGAATGCCCAAAATGATCACCTTTCCATCTCCCATCAGGGTTCCATTCAGATGATAGAGGAGAGTCGACTTCCCAGCTCCATTTGGGCCAAGGATCGCAATGGACTCGTGTTGATAGACCTCCAAACGGATGTCCCTTAACGCAGGTGTCCCGTCTGGATAATCATAAGAGAGATGGTCAATTTCAATAACTTTATTGAATGTCATGCTAAATAGATCCTCAGAAATAAGAGAAGAGGAGAAAGGAAGAGAAAAATTATTTCGCCCAACCCAAATCTTCTCGCTGTGGTTTCGGGCATCGTGCCATGATAACCTCTGGAGAGCATCGCCAGATAAACCCTTTCCCCACGATGAAAACTTCTCAAGAAAAGCGTTCCGATCATGTGTCCGATGACTTTTGTTTGCCAGAACCCTCTCCCTCCAAAACATCTCGAATCTCTGGCCCGCTTCATTCGGTACATTTCATCGATGAGGATAAAGGAATAACGGTACATGAAGGAGGTGATCATGGTAAAAATTTTTGGGGAACCCAACCTCTCCATGCCTTTGATCAATTGGGGAAAGGAAGTAGTGGAAGAGAGCAAGATAATAGAAAAAACCCCCAAACATGATTTAATGACCACATTCCATAGAATCCAGAGACCGCTCTGGGATAGGGAAAGGCCTCCGAGGCCTAAATTGTATCCCCCACCCACGGCATCTTTTTTCATGAAGGGAATGGAAATGGTCACGACAAAGAGAAAAGGGAGGATGACCAGAACCTTCTTGAGCAAATGGCCTAAGGGAAGTCTTGCCAAAAGGGCGATGCCGATGAGAGCCATGGCCAAAAGGCTGAAGAGAAGAAAGGAAGTGGGGGGAGAACTAACTCCAATCAAAATAAAAGTGAAGAAGACGATGATCTTTGCCCTGGCATCCAGATGGTGAATGGGACTCTCTGTTTGACTGTGGTGATCTAAAAAGGCATGCTTCATCAAATTCACAAGGGCAAGGGGACAGGCTACTTTTTGATTTGACAAAAAGTAGCCTGTCCCCCTTTTCCAATCAGCCTTGAAAAATTGAGGCCAAGGATCTTTTCCCGATCCTGTTTTGAGAGACCGGATTCTTCCAATTCTTTAAAATATCTTCGAGGTGAAATCAGTGGAAAGTCTGTCCCAAATAAGATCTTCTCTACCCCTAAGATCTTGCTGGCAATAGCATAAATCTTCTTCGAATAGAGAAAGGGCGAGGCTGCCGTATCGTAATAGACATTGGCCATGACCTTCGCCACCTCTGGCATCAACTCGTAGAAGGGAAGGCCTCCTCCCCAATGCCCTAAGATGATTAGAAGGTTTGGAAAAGAGAGGATCAGTTCATAAAAGCGTTCAAGAGGCGTCCTCCCCTTCCCGGGGTAGGAATGGCCGATTGTCTCATTGGTATGGAGGAGAAGAGGAATCCCCTGCTTCTCCATTTGGGTAAGGATCGGGTTCATGGAATGGATATCCTGAGAAGTCATTTCATCACGGTAGAATGCGATCTCCCCTACCCCTCTTGCCCCGCCCTTCACAGCTCGATCTAATTCTTTCTCTGACCAATCTGGATTTGAAAAGAGAAGGTTAACAAAAACAATCAATCGATTGGGATACTGTGAGGCGCACTCCATCAGATATTGGTTATGAAGGGAACAGAGATCAGGTTGGTTCCAAGGAAACCCACAAATCACAGAGCGGTCTATTCCGGATTCATCCATCGAGGCAATCAAATCTTCCACCCCGACCATCTTCGCCTTTGAATTTTTATAAATAAACGAAAATCCTTCATCCCTCTTACAGAAGGCCTCTCGATCTTTTCTCACTTCCTCTGGGAAGATATGAGTATGGCAGTCAATGATCATGGTTTGCCCTGAAGTATCCAATAAAAAATAGTTTGAGTCTCCTTCATGTCTCAACACATCCCAAGGACTTCAATCCCAGCTATCCTCGATGCTCAGTCACTTTAGGGTTTCCCTTTTGTAAAACCATAATGGCCGATGCATTTTCCGAGATTCCAATACTCGTTAGCACCTGGACAGAAGACTAACGGGAGGGCCTTCGTGATATCGATTCGACCTTTCTCCTTTTGAACTTCCTCCTTGACGTGGAGGGCAACAATTTCACCCAGAAAGAGATCATGACTTCCTAAGGAGATCATTTCTTTTACCCTACATTCCATTTGGACAGGACATTCATCGATCAAAGGAGGCTTCACTTTTTGGGCAGGCACCTGTTTCCATCCCAGGGAAGCAAACTTATCTGTTTCCTTCCCCGAAAGAACTCCACAGGCATCCACCTTTCTGACCATCTCCTCGGAAGGAAGATTGACCACAAACTCTTTGGATCGCTTCACACAGGCATGGGAATATCGTCCCGGCCGAATGGAGATTCCGATCATGGGAGGTTCTGAATTGACCACCCCCACCCAAGCCAAGGTGATGATATTGGGTTTCCCTGCTTCATCCACGCAGGTCACCAAAACGACTGGAGTAGGGAAAAGCAAAGTGGTGGGTGGAAGACTTTTTCGCCCCATCCTCTCCTCCTTTCTTGCGCTATTCGCCGTTATTGGAAAAGGCTTACATCCCCTTTCCCTTTTCGGATCACTTTGGGAAAATCATTGGTGAGGTCAATGATACTGGAATGCTCGGCGACGATCACCCCTCCATCAATGACAAGGTCTAACTGTTTTCCAAAGCGCTCTTCAATCTCGGCGGGATCATTGTACAGCCCCTCATTGGGTCTATAAACGCTGGTGCTGATAATCGGGTGCCCCAACCCCTTGACGAGGGTTAAACATATCTTGTTGTCGGGGATTCTTATTCCCACCGTATTCTGTTTGGTCATGGCTATCTTTGGAACCAGCTTCGTCGCCTTCAGCACAAAGGTATAGGCACCGGGGAGCAGGCGTTTCATCATTTTATAAGCATAGTTGGAGACATAGGCATAGCGACTGATGTCCTTCAAATCGGAACAGATGAAACTTAATGGCTTCTTCCCTTCCATTTTCTTCAGTCGATGGATTTTTCGAATCGCCTCTGGGTTGAAGAGGTCGCACCCCACTCCATAAATCGTATCGGTAGGATATCCGATCACCCCCCCTCCCTCAAGAACCTCCACAACCTTTCGGATCAATCTTGGTTGAGGATTTTTCGAATTGATGGGTATGATCATTTCATCTTCTCCTCCATTCTATCACAGGTTCCATCGGGAACTATCCCCTTAACTTTCCCTCTCCAATTCCTTCACCCGGACTCCTCTGAGAAAGCGCTTGCTGTAATAAGGGGCATCCAAATGATCTATTTTCACCTCTCTGTTGTAGGAGGAGGCATGAACAAATTGATTGTCACCGATGTAGATCCCCACATGAGAGCTATTCCCACGCCGTCTGAAAAAGACCAGATCCCCTTCTTCCAATTGGGCCATTCCAACCTTTTTCCCTATCGAGAACTGTTCTCGGGTAGTCCTTGGAAGTTCGATATTAAAAATTTCATAGATCTTTTTTACAAAGGCAGAGCAATCAATCCCCCTCAATGTAGATCCTCCTAATTTATACGGTACCCCTAAAAAGGTTTTCACAACCCTCACCAGAAGACTTCTTTCCTCTGAATTGTTCCATGTCCCAAGAGGGTTGGAAGCGACTGGCTCTTCTTTCTCACCTCCGGCTTGTGAAGTTCCAGCCATTTCCTCCCCATCCCCCAACTCCCCTGCTTCCTCATCCAATCGACTCTCGTCTTTTGGGAGAAGAAGTACTTGGCCAATTTTTAAGGCCGAAGTATGGAGATGGTTCATCTTCTTAATTTCCTCTATCGAAAGGCCCACCTTCTTTGAAATACTGGAGAGGCTGTCTCCCTTCTGTACGACATAAGAATCCGTTTCTCCCAAATTTCTTTTTACAGTCTCAGTTGGAAGTTTTTTAGGAGTCCGACTTGAAGGCCTTCTCGCCGCCTCATCCACCTTCTTTTCTCCCTGGAATGGAATGGTGAGAACCTGTTTCGGCTTGATCGAATCTCCTTCCAGTGCATTCGCTTTTTTCAACACCTCGATGCTGACACCAAATGATTTTGAAATTCCATAAAGCGTATCACCCGGTTTGACCGTATATCTCTCCTCTGCCCATCCCCTCTGGTAAAAGCCCAACGCTATGAACAGGACAATCAATCCCGTTCCTAAAATTTTCCATAGTCTGATCATGGAACCCCTCCCCCCTTCATAAAGGACAGTTTTTCCCTTTTTAAAACACTGGGGAAATGTGGAGAAAGATGAAATTGGATGAACGATAGGATTTATTTATACAAAACTTAGGCTCAGAAGTCAAACCAAACTTAAAAAGAAGATTATTCCTGAACAAGGAGGATGCGAACGATAGTTCGACTCTCCTCATCGGTTGCAAGTTTTGCCGGCTCTTTACTTTTTCCGTCAACCTCTTTTCTTTTCACCCCTGGGGCAGCTCTCAAACTTACTGCGATCTGTTTTTTTTCGACCACTTTATCTGTCTTGGGGGAAGCACTTAGCCCTGCCAATTCTTTTTCAAACTCCGCCAATGAACCAGTGGGAAGGGAAGCAAGGAACATATTCCCCTCTGCGGCGACCATCTCACCTCCGAATTGTTTGACCAGTTCATTAAGTCGGGAGATCCCCTTTTCCCGATCTGAGATTTTCAAGATGATTTCTTGAGGAGGTTTCGAAGCGATAACGGACTTCTCCTTTGGAGCCAATCCTTTCTCAATTTTTCCCGATTCTGGGGATGGGACTTTTGCCCTCGCTGCCTCCTTCGAATCAAATGTCTGATACGCCATCATCTCAGTCTTTGGAGAAGGTGCCTCCGCCTTTTTCGCTTCTGCCTTCATCTGTGATACATAGGTCTCTTCAAATTTTCCCTCTCCTGGAGCAGGGGTTTTAGCCTGTTCAACATCCTTTGGGCGAGGTGTCTCGGTAGGTGTTTTCAAGGTCCTTCGCTCTCTCTCAACCTCTTTTTGAGCTAATACCTGTTCAGACTTTTTCTCTACAGAAAGAGGGGAAGATGGCTGTTGGGTCTCCTTCAGGCGGTACACCTCCATCGGCATCATCTTGGTGAGATAGAGCGCCAAGAAAACGATGGCCACCATGGCGACCGCTTGGACCGGAAGTTTCAAGGAGGACGGGAAGCTGAACCATCTTCCTCTGGCCTTCTCGCCCAGAGGGGCCCTTTTTCGTCCTTTCATCTTTTTATAAAGTTCGGGGAGAAATCCTTCTGGAACCTCCACTTCTCCAACAGAGCAGAGCCATCCCATCGTTTTTCCGAATCGCTCAAATTCCTTCTGGCATTCTGGACAAGAAGAAAGATGTTCTCTAACCATTTTCTCCTCGGATGGCGTCAACTCCTTTTCCCACAAGGAGGAAAACCGATCTCGTACTTTTTCACAATCCATAGACCCTCCTCCTCTCCCTAATGAGCGGACCTCTCTAACACCTCTTTCAAATCCATTCTTGCCCTGTGGAGTTTCGATTTAATCGTCCCCTCGGGAAGGCCAAGTAATTCACCCATCTCTTCATAAGAGAACCCCTGGAGGTCTCTCAATACAAGTAATTCCCTCTGATCTTCTTTCAGTTTCAGGAGCCCTCTCTGAATAAATTGTTGGATCATCTTCTTCTCGTAGAGGGTTTCAGGATTATCAGAAGGATCAACAATGGCTCTTGGCATATTCCCGTCTTCTATTTCGATCGGATCGTTCAATGAATCGGAGTTGAAATACTGCCTTCGCTTTAAATATTTCCAGCGGTTCCGACAGTGGTTTAAAGTGATCTGTGTGAGCCAGGCATCAAATTTGATCTCCTCCTTCAGATCCTTGATCGACTCGAAAACAGAGATAAAGACCTCTTGAGCCAAATCCTTTGCCTCTTCCAAATTACCCAACATCCGGTAAGCGATGTTGAACACCTTTTTCTGGCAGTGGAGAACAATCTCAGCAAAAGCCTTTTCATCCCCAGCCTTGCAGCTCTCGATCACCTCTTTTTGAACCTTGGGAGAAGTCTTCATCGAAAACCTATTCTTCCCCTAACTCTATAGACAACAGGAGATCGGTTTTTGTTCCATTTTTTAGGGATGAGGGTTGAAGGTTGATCACCTATTCCATTTCTACTCCCTTTGCTGCGATGCAAGGAATGAAAGGAGAAGGAAGGAGTGTTACAAATTGAATATTTTTTTAAAATATCACTATAAATTGGAAGGGTTGTCAAGTTCAAAAAATTATTTGATTTTTTTATGGCAGATATCTATAATTTGGTAAAAGAGAAACCAATCTATTAAACTTATAAAAAGGAGGTGATGGGGAGATGAAAAAAGCAATATCTGCTATCTTGTCGTTGCTCTTGATTGTTATGTTTGTGGGTGCCTTGGTGGGATGTGGAGCCGATATCAAGGCCGAAAATGAGAAACTAAAAACCGAAAACACCAACCTCAAATCGGACAATGACAAATTAAGGCTGGAAGTACAAAAACTGAAGGAAGAAATCCAGAAGGCCGCCGAGAAGGATGCAACCATCAGTTCTTTGACGGCAGAGAATGAGGCCTTGAAAAAGCAGGTGGAAGATTTAAAGGCCCAATTGTCAAAAAAGAAAAAATAACCACACGACGATGAAGTCAAAAAAAGGGAAGACCCGGGCCAAAGGGTTTTCCCTTTTTTGGTTCATTCTTTCTCCTCATGAAAAAACAAAAACGTTCCAAAAAGAGAGGAAAAAAGGGATTGGCTTTTTATGCTATTTACGCCTTTATCTTCTCTGCCCTTTTACTTTTGATTTCTGGAGCTTTGCTCTTTTTCTATTACTCCCATCGACTCCCTGACTTCACACCGCTGAAGGAACGAAACCTCAATGCTTACTCCATCGTTTATTCTGAAGAAGATGAAGTGGTTGGAAAATTTTTAATGGACAACCGGATCCCCATTCCCTATGAACAGATTCCTAAACAATTAGTAAACGCTTTCACCGCCGCAGAGGATGCAGAATTTTTCCAGCATAAGGGAATCGATGTCAAAGGAATACTCCGAGCGATGTTCAAGAATCTCCTCGCCGGAAGGATTGTCCAGGGAGGAAGTACGATCACTCAACAGGTGACCAAGACTTTTTTCCTTACGCCAAAGAGAAGTTTAATTCGAAAATTGAAGGAGGTCGCCTATGCCTTTGGCCTGGAGCGGGATTTATCCAAAGAGGAAATCCTCACCCTTTACCTCAATAATATTTATTTGGGAAATGGAGCCTATGGCGTGGAGGCCGCCGCAGAGAGTTACTTCAATAAGCGGACGGAACAACTCAACTTAGCCGAGATGGCCATGATGGCTGGTCTGGTAAAAGCCCCCAGCCGTTATTCGCCGGTCAACAATTTAAAAAGGGCCAAAGAGCGGCAGGCCTATGTTCTCACCCGCATGACCGAATTGGGTCTCATCTCTCTGGAGCAGAAGGAAAAAACCCTTCGGACTCCACTGAAAATTCAATCAAGGGAAAGCGCCTATTTCAGCAAGGCACCCTACTTCACGGAATTCATTCGGCACCAGGTAGAAAGAAAGTACGGAAAGGGGAAATTGTATCAGGAAGGACTGCGGATTTACACCACCCTTGATCTATCCCTTCAGAGAACTGCTCAAAAATCGGTGGAAAGTGGGTTAAGGGAACTGGATAAGAGAGAGGGATTCCGAGGCCCTCTCCATACTCTTTCTCCAAAGGAGGTGAAGGAATTTCTAAATAAAAAGAAAGGATCATTGACCTCCCTCCCCCAAAACGAGATTTTCGAAGGGGTGATCCTCTCTAAAGATGATTCAAAAAAGTTCTACACCGTCTGGGTAGAAGACCGAAAAGGAATTCTCCTCTTCTCCGAAATGTCTTGGGCCCTCAACATCAAACCCACACCGAACTACAAACCACAAAAAGTGAAAACCCCTGGAGATCTTCTTAACACCGGAGATGTGATCCATGTTCGTGTGAAAGAATCTCCTAAAAAAGAACAGGCCCTTGTTCTCACCTTAGAACAAGAACCTCTCGTTCAGGGTGCTTTGCTCTGCCTCGATCCGAAAACCGGGCATGTCAGGGCCATGGTGGGGGGCCGTGATTTCAGTGAGAGCCAATTTAACCGTGCGATCTCCTCTCGAAGGCAACCCGGTTCAGCCTTCAAACCCTTCATCTATGCAGCAGCCCTGGAGAAAGGCTATACCCCCTCTACTATTCTCATGGATTCTCCGGTAGAGTATTCAGATCCCGATGGAGGGACTTATTGGGCTCCCAAGAATTATGATAAAGAGTTCATGGGGCCCATCACTTTCCGGAATGCCTTGGCTCATTCCAGAAATGTCGTCACCGTCAAAATCCTCGAAGACATTGGCGTGGGTTATGCCCTTAAATTCATCAAGAGGTTGGGAATTGAATCTCCTATCAAAAGGGATCTCTCCGTCGCCCTTGGTACCTCAGGGGTTTCCATGTTGGAAATGACTGCAGGTTTTAGTGTCTTTGCAAATGGGGGAGAACGAGTCACACCCATCTTCATCAAAAAGATTGTCACCATGAAAGGCGAGGTCCTCGAGGAAAACACTCCTTATATCGAAATGGAGGAAAAAGAGGAAGAAGAGGAAACCGCTGAAACTCTTTCTCCTGTTTTAAAGGAACGGGTGATCTCGCCACAAAATGCTTTTATCATGACCCATCTCCTCCAGGGAGTTGTCCAACATGGGACGGGCCAGAGAGCAAAAGTTCTCGGAAGACCGATCGCCGGGAAAACGGGGACTTCCAGCGATTATTCCGATGCATGGTTCATGGGATACACTCCTTCTCTTCTTACAGGAGTCTGGGTGGGCTTTGATGATAAGACTTCTTTGGGAAAAAATGAGACTGGGTCTCGGGCAGCTCTCCCGATCTGGATTTCTTTTATGGGTCAGGCTTTAAAAAATACTCCTATCGAAACCCTTAAGCCCCCTAAAGGGATTACACTCATAAAAGTGAATATGGAAACAGGACTACCCAGCGATAAGGATTCCCCTGAAACGATCATGGAGGCATTTATTGATAGCTCCATCCCTTGGGAGAAGGAGGGTCGTGAAAAAGAAAATCCCTCTTCAGGAGCACCGGTCCGCGGCAGGTCTCCTGGAGATTCTCCTGCTTCATCAGGCTATTACTATTAACTTTAAAGTTAAAAGTAAAAAAGTTTAGAGTAGAAGATTTTTTCTTTAGGAGGAAGCATGAGAGACGAGGAAATAAAGCATACATTGCGTAACGTTAAGACAGTCGCCGTGGTAGGGATTTCTCCAAAAGAGGACCGTCCCAGCTATATCGTTGCATCCTACCTTAAATCGAAGGGGTATCGGATCATCCCGGTTCGACCTGATGGGGAAGAAATTCTGGGAGAAAAGGTCTATCATAGCCTTTCAGAAATTCCTAAAGAGATCGGGGTGGATGTGGTAGATATCTTCCGAAGATCAGAAGATGTCCCACCCATTGTGGAAGAAGCTATCCAGCGAGGAGCCGAGGTGGTCTGGATGCAGGAGGGGGTCATCCACAAAGAGGCGGGGGAAAAAGCCGAGAAGGTGGGGTTAAAGGTAATCATGGATCGTTGCATGAAAAAGGAACACCAACGACTTCTCTAAATCCCAAATCACGAATAACAAATTCCAAATAAATTCCAAATACCAATTCCAAATGATCAAAACGATTTTGTTTGAAATTTTGTTTTTGGAAATCGGGATTGGTTTGGTATTTAGTGCTTATTCTGAATATGGAGAAAGTATCATAAATAAATCTTTACCAATTTGGCGACCATTGAAGTTTCACGATCCAAGTATCGTTCTTCGACCGTTATAACGTTCTGTATCATATTGGGTTTGAACATCCACCAAGTTCAATTTACCAAGGGCCTCTCTCAATGGAACAGCGGTGATCCGTCCATTTTGATAGCTCACCATCTTTCCGAAATCTTCTTTGACAATCAGGTCCACGGCAGCGATGCCAAAATACCTTCCCATCCGTCGATCATAAGCACAAGGAACCCCTCCGCGTTGTAAGTGGCTGAGTGTTAGGCTTCGCGTCTCGATTTTCGTCAACTGAGAAATCCACTTCGCCAGGAATTCTCCAATTCCTCCTAAAATCTTATGACCAAAACTATCGACGCCCTCTTCTTTTACAACTTCAGTGTATCCAGCAGGTTTCGCTCCCTCCGCCACGACAATAATTTCGTATCGGGCTCCTTTTTTCCTTCCTTCTATGAGCAATTCGTTGACCCTATTAATCTCAAAATTGTATTCCGGAATTAGAATGATGTAAGCTCCGCTTGATTCCCCCCCTTCCAGAGCTAACCAACCTGCATGCCTCCCCATTGTCTCCACCACAAAGATTCTTCGGTGAGAACCTGCCGTCGTCCTGAGACGATCGATTTCTTCGGTGATCACATTCACGGCGGTCTCAAACCCCAGGGTGTAATCCGTTCCAGAAAGGTCCTTGTCGATGGTCTTGGGAATGCCTACCACTTTTACGCCTTCCAGATAAAGTTTGTGAGCCACTCCGAGGGTATCTTCCCCTCCAATCGCCACTAAGTAATCCAAATGATACCGTTCTATATTCTCGAGGACGATCTTAGATTGATTGCTCTTCGGATCATAGGGATTGGTTCGTGAAGTTCCAAGCATGGTCCCTCCATGTCGATCCCAGGTTCTTACCATCTCCTCTGTCAAAGTACCGATTCTCGTCGTGGGATCATTCTCATCTCCATCCGGTAAAACCAGCCCTTTCCAACCATCTCGGATCCCAACGGCCTCATATTCGATCTTCCTGGTCTTCTGGAGCCGATCATCCAATGCCGTTTTCACTACCCACTTAATCGCTGAATTTATTCCGGCACAATCTCCGCCACCCGTGAGAACTCCGATTCTTTTCTTCTCCATCTTCCTCTCCAAATCTTTATGTTAGTCTTCTGCAGAAAGTAATCCGATCATTACCAGGATGATAATAATCCGGGATTCTCGCTACCTCTTTAAATCCATTCTTTAGATAAAAATTCTGAGTCTTTTCATAATGAGGTATCGTAGAGGTATCTGCAAAAATCAGCCGCCCTCCCTCCGCCTTCACCATTTCCTCTAAAAACCTTAAAAGTTTTGAGCCCACCCCCTGTTCCTGGAAATCAGGGTCTACAGCAATCCAGTAGAGGTCGAAAGTTCCCTGGGTCATAGGGGTGGAACCATAACAGATATAACCGATGGCCTGATCCTGATCATCCACCATGCAATAAATCTGATATTCCTTTTGGATCGGATCCTTCAGCACGATGTCGATCAATTCCATCGCCACATCGATTTCTTCAGAGGTGAAGGCACGAGCCTTGATCAACATCGAAAGCAGCCTTGCTCTATCATTTTCAAACAATGGACGAATTTTCATCGAACTATTTTGAGGGAACCTTTAACCTCCCTTAGAGAATTTTAAAAATCTTTAACGAAACCTCTGCTTCGGAATCTTTCCATTCTCATTAAATCATCTTCTTTAGATAAAAGATAAAGAAAAAAGACGGGTGTGTCAACTGGAGATCTTTGATTTAATGAGAATGACAAAGGGTTTAAAAACTTTTAACACAGGCTGTAATGATGTTCGGGATAATTTTTTAGAGGGGTTGATTGATCGTAAGATTTCTCGCATAATAGCAAAGAATGAATAGGATAAAAAGGAGGGAATCGTCTCTATGCGTAACGGGGTGATGATCTTTTGCCTAATGGCTGTCATATCCTTATTTTGTTTTGGGTGTGCCTGGACAACGAAGGAGTCATCGAAAGCCACTGCGCATTATCCATACCTACTACGAGCTACTCCCTTTCGATGCTGAAGGTCGGATTGATCGTGCTGAATGGGAAAGGGGATCGCACCTTGCTATGGACGCATTGAACTTCGGCGTTAAAAGAGAGAGAAACGTTAAAATTATTCATACTGAGCATCTCTTTACAAAGAGACGTTATGAGCATGAGTTCATGTGGAAGCCCAGCCGAAAAATAGAAAAGGCAATCGAAGATGCTATATTCGGCCCAACCCGAAAACCACTGTGACTGAATTGAGTAAAAAAGACTGAAACAGATGGAATGGACTGGAATAGATGGGAAAGGTCAAGGCTCGAAAGCCAGAGTGGGCTGTCCGGCCTTATCGGGGACGTCAACCCTATCCCCCAAAGTCAGCTAATCCTTTTCTTGTTTCCTTTGTGGAAAGGGATCAGACAAATTCCAATGGCTAATAAAATGGCTATGATACTTTCTGCAAGTATCATTTTAAGGTCAAGTTCAATTGAGTTATAGGAGTTCCAAGTTCTATCTATAAAAATCAAATCCCAATAACGATGAACATAGAGGAGGTGTCCCCTAATAAATTCTTTTTCCAACCATGGGGGATATACAAAAACAGCGAGTAAAAGGATTACGAGAATTACCCAAAATGCTTTTCTTTGAAAAATTTCCTTCATAGAATTGCCTTAGCCACTATAATTTCCCTTATGAAAGTCTTAAATACCCTATCTCCAAAGTGAACCTTCCCATCTACGGCTTGGGATGCTTACCTGTAACCAAAAAATTGATACACCACAAGCCCATCGCCTCACGCCCTGCAAGGAGTACGTTCCCATCCATGTAGTCCCAGATGTACCGCTTGGGTGTCTTTGTTTGTTCTGTAGGTGTGCCCATCTGCGACTTAATATATCTCAACGTTTCCTCAAACAGATTATCAGCTACCGCTCGGTCTTTACTGATGTACTGAAGGCCCAATGTATAGATTCGCCCATTAAGAGCGCCAATAGTCAGATACCAGCAATGGCGATTGAAGATTACATCCGGAGCTTTGAATATCTTTTCACCCGGCAAATCGAACCAACCTGGAAACGATTGGAGGACTGCGTACTCCTCAAGCGTAAACTCCACCAAATTGCGAACAGTTTTGATGTCTTGACCAAGGTAATATTCACCGATGCTCGTGATCACGTTCCCCCCATAGCAAAGAATAGGAAATCCGATAACCAAAACGACAACTCCCAACTTAATGGATAATGATTTCATGCGGGTCAGCTCCCTTCCAAAACTATTCCACATAAACAAAACCCCATCCCTTCTCAGAAATGGGGTCCCAAATTCATCTCCAGACCATATACCCACCCGATAGGTTAGAGGTTAACGTTAGAGGGCTTCAGTTTAGATTGAAGTGTACTAAATCAGGAACCGGGTGTCAATGAGAATTGGGCAGGGACCCTTAATTGGTCGGGAGAGATGAAGATATTTGGAGAGAGTCTAAATTGAGGAGTACACAAGTCATTACTGGGGACCATATTCAAGAATCGAAGATTACCAGTTGAAAGGAAGATAAAGTGTCATTAGACACCGACGTGGTCATATGCTGGTGGCACCAAGAGATGACAACTCTTGCTCAATCGGCAATAGACTACTCCCGCGATGTGGCCCCGCCACTATCCCGTGAGGAGACTTGATGTCGCGATAGTGCTGCATTAGTGAAAACGCTGCCGGTGGGTCCGTGAGGGCAACGATGGGTCCTCCGCTCTCTCCATGGTGCCAACCGACATTTAACTCATAGACGCGCACACCTGCGATAAAGTATTGAGCTGAAACGATACCTTCGTTGGCATGACTCTTCATGAAAAACTGGCCTCCGAGGAAGTTGAGCCGTTGATCAATGTTAATGTTACTGATTTCGGGCGAGGGAAATCCTACCGTGACAACACGACTGCCGTCGGCTTGCTGTGCAAAGGATACTGGAATAGCGGGTATATGCATACCAGATGTGTGACATGGCCCCACTTCGAGAACCGCGATGTCGATATCGGGACGCTCTATAGGGAATGAGACAACGGGGAAGTGATAGGCAGGGTCGCCGTTCTGAGGGACGATAAAGGCGTAGAACTTGTCCTTTGGGTCGTGCTGCTGACCATTATTGAGGACGTGGTGAGCGGTGAGAATGTAGCGGTCCGCGACAATACAGAAGGCGCTACCAGCAAGGGAAGCTTCAATAGAGGCTGGCTTCACTTTGCCCTTCTTAACTCTCTCGGGTTTCGCTACGTGGATTCGAAGAAGCGCAGCCGTAGACTCCCGAACAATTGAGATGGCCGTAGCAAGGTCTGACATGCATACTCCTTACGGGGGGCATTATGCAACAAAGGACGTTTTCATATATATATATTTCATCCGTGGAATTTGAAGAAGTATTATTTGGATGAGGTCAGACCATCCGTTCCCTTGATAATTTCTGGTTCTAATATACACTTTCTTTTGAACTTTTGGAAGTGCAAAGTTCAGGAAGTACTCAATCGAGCATCCCTGACCATTCATTAAGGCTGAGCAAGGCAATAACTCTTGACCAGCCGATTCAGCGGCTCAGGAGAGGTGTACACGCATAAGAAAGGCCATGGATGGAGGGTATCTCAGTAGAAAGGAGAAATACCTTCTCTCCGATCCTCTTTTGAGATAGAATAGAACACATGGGCAGTTTAAAGGAACACTGTGAGGATTGTCTTCGAGAATTGGGAGAACCGTTTGAAGAGGTTCACAAATTCTTAGATCAGTTCTTCAAATCTGTTGGTCCTGACCATCACTGTAAGTTTCTCCACAACCGTAAAGGCATCGAAGAAGTGAGAAGAAGAAGGGGAGACAGAGCTGCGTTGGCTGCTCGGATTCATATTAAGAAGGATGAGGAAGAAGGGATATTGATAAAGGAATAAAGGTAACAATCTGGTTCATATTGTGAACCAGATTGTACGATCCCACTTCTCTCACTGACTCAGGAATTACTAACCGATCTCTGGATAGCGAGGAAGAAACTTCCCCCTGATGGATCACGATGGAGGGAAAAATGAAGTATTTTGAGGAAGCTCAGAAACTTTTTAGTGATTATGAGAAGAATCGAAGGTTAGATGATTTAAAGGGATCGCTTACTATATTAGATTTAATAATTGAAGATCAAAGAGCGGATACTGAACGGGCGAAAAGATTTAAGGAACGCATTTTACATATCAATAACGAAATAAAAGAAATTTGTTTAAAGGGAAACATTACTGAGTTTGGAGCTTTTAAAGGTGATATTGATAAATTCAACGAGGTATTATCTGCATCACTAAATGAAGACGATAGAGAAAGGTTGATAGATCTTACAGACATAAGCATCCATATTCATCGAGACCAAGAAGGTCTCATTTTAGAAACCGACAAGAAATAATCCTCACTCCATCGTTCACTCTCTTTTAGGTGACCCCCACAGACCAAGCAAGGCAAAAAATACTCATGGCCAACCGATTCAGTGGCCTCAGAAGAGGTGTACACCACAAGGAAGGCCATGGATGGAGGGTATGTTAGGAGGAAAGGCATAGAGGAAATAGAGGGGAAGGGCTGCAAGGGCAGCGCAGATTCATATCAGAAGGGATGAAAGTGGACTGTGATAAAAAAGTTATTTGACAACTTTATTACTGATCCATCCTTCCTTACCATCCCCCAACCGGACGTTCAGCCAATCACCGAGTTCTCCAATCACAGTTAGCTTGTCTCCCTGTTTCACGGTGCTGACTACAGGATAATCATTTCCAGCACCTGATCGAATGTTAGCAAAAGTACAAGTAACAGTAACAATGTTACTTGTACTTAAAGATGGAGTGGCAGGAGTTGATGTTATAGATTTCTCAGGTGGATTTAGTTGAGGCTTTAGTAGTTCGTCCTTAAATCTTATTGCGATCCCTTCTATCCTACGACTGGGAATGGCGTACACTGCTGATCCCGTTGCAATTACTTTGGTGCTTTGACTCGGAGATTTTACGATTACTCCGTTGGCACCTATTGCCATTGCTTTTTTCCTAAGTTTTAACACTAATCTTTCTTCACCATGAAAGTCACCATCAACTATAATCATTCCTATTTCTGAATATGGCATATTTGGCCTGTCCCAATAAACTTCAACTTGGTTTGTCGGAGGGTAAGTTATAGAACTATTTGAAGGCAAATAGCTGACAGTGGCACAAGCAGGCAATAAGAAAAGGTACAATAGAATTAATAAGGATACTTTTTTCATGTTTCCCTCCCCATAGAACAAAAAACCCCATTCCCTTGTTCAGAAATGGGGTCTGAATTCATCTGGCAACCATATCCTCCCTATATGGTTAAAGGTTAATAACGAATGGCCTTTGTTTTGATTGGATTTTATTCTTTTTAGAAAGGGGTGTCAATGAGAATTGGAAGGGTGGTTGACCTCTCTAACACTAAATATTGAGAGTTGGAAAGAGAAAGTTTGAATTTCCCTGTTGACAAAATTAAGGGTAAAATTATATTGTAAGTCGCAGAGGGATGAATTGATAGAAGCTGAGCTTTTATGGGATGAAGAAACCATTGAACACATCTGGGAAAGACATCACCTGACTATTGAAGAAGTGGATGAGGCATTTCATGATTCGGAAGCTCTCATCCATGCTGGTGGTAAGTATGGCCGTCAAGTAATTTATGGAAGAACAGAAGCTGGAAGATATTTGGTTATTATTGTAAAATTTGAGAGTAGGCAGGTTGCGGAACTCGTAACTGCAAGACAAATGACTGATTCAGAAAAACGGCGATATAAGAGGAGATTGAAATGAAGAGACTGAGACGACTAAAACCTATTCCTAAATTTCGTTCAAGAAAAGAAGAACGAGAATTTTGGGATATTCACGACACAACGGAATATTTTGATGAACAGAGTCTTGTTAAATTGGCTCCTCATATCGAAAATGTCAAGCTGGTTCATGTCTATGTGGCTCCCGATGGATCACGGTATGTTATGATCCCTGAAGATATAAAAAAGAGAAAACTTCAAATAGCCGTTGCCAGTAAAACTGCCTTCCTTGCTGCTAATTAAATTATCTTTGTTCACGTCAAAGATTGCGTTCTATGACCTGTTAATACAAGGTCACTCGAACCTGGTGACAGTCCATTGACGGTATTTTTTAGCGTTTCAATCTTGCAACCTATTGAAATTATTACAAGCGCATGGAGCCGGCGGGGGGATTTGAACCCTCGACCTAGTGATTACGAAAATTTTAACTCATTTTTCTTAACCCTTTGATATTTGGTCTGGTTTCCCGTAAGCGGTCAAAAATATTGAGGGAAATGCTTTTCTATCTGTTCCAGTCTATTCTATCTATTTCAGTATTTTTGAGTTAATTCTATCACAATTTTATCACAGTCATTTTCTGATCGCCACACCCACGCTTTGATGTTAGGTGTCCCATCCGCTCTTCTCCCTCCTATTATTTCTACCTACCCTACCTGGCGATTCTCTAAAATTTACCTGATCACTAATTTTTCTATAGGTTATCGGAGGTACAAGATTATTTCCTTAGAAGTATATTTCGTCTTTTAAGGCCATTATTAGGCGATCATGACCGGGGGGTAATAATTCATATGGCCCAGCGGGAAAAGACGTTTAAAAACCCGTCCTATAGGGTTTATAAACGCATCTTGGAGAGATATATGAGATCAAAATACGATCTTTTAGGACTCAATCCCATACTCTTCCCGGTCAGATCCCAGTGTTTTAGGGAAATATAGAGGCAACGACTCCATAACGCCTCCCAACAAAGCCGGTGGCGGTGCCGAGCACCAATAACCTGTTTGGGATGTTTTCGATTGAGTAGAGTGGGCATGATCTTATTAAAATGGATTATCTTCTTCCCCACGCATATGAATACCTCCCCAAAATTTTTTTGGGTAAAAATTTTTTTAGGTTTTATGGTAAAGAGGGTCAAAAAATTTTTGGTGTTAAAGACTCAAATGATGGGTCTAAAATACCTTACCCTCTCCAATTCTCATTGACAGCCCGTTTGATTCTTAATACAATTCCATCGAAACCGAGGCTGGGTGTAAATGCCACGAATCTTTGATAACATAGAGCAAACACTACTTCCTGCATTACAACAAACTCTTGAAGTTTCAGATCGTGCTGACTTCTGCGTAGGTTACTTTAATCTTCGCGGTTGGAAGCAACTCGATTCATATATTGACAAGTGGGCTGGCGGAAAAGGTAATTGTTGTCGCCTGCTTGTAGGAATGCAGCATCTACCGCAGGAGGAGCTACTTACGGCGATGAGCCTCATCAGAGGTGATGTCGCCATGGACAACCAGACCGCCTTACGTCTTAAGAAGAAATTAGCAGAAGAATTTCGGGACCAATTAACCATAGGCATTCCCACGAATGAAGATGAATTAGGATTACGCCGGCTGGCTGCTCAGATCAAAGCTAAGAAGGTCATTGTTAAATTGTTTCTACGTCATCCATTACATGCAAAACTTTATTTACTCTTTCGTCCCGATCCTATCAACCCAACCGTAGGCTATCTCGGTAGTAGTAACCTTACACTGGCAGGCCTTAAACAGCAAGGCGAGCTAAACGTAGACGTCCTCGATCATGATGCCTGCCAAAAGTTGGCCAAGTGGTTTGAAGAACGTTGGAATGACAAATGGTGTGTTGATATATCAGACGAACTCGTAACCATTATTCAAGATAGCTGGGCCCGAGAAGATCCAATCCCTCCTTATTATATTTACGTGAAGATGGCATACCACCTTTCCCAAGAGGCCCGAGCAGGTCTCTCTGAATTTCGGATTCCAAAAGACTTCGGAAATAAGCTTTGGGAATTTCAGACCGCAGCAGTAAAAATTGCTGCGCATCATCTCAATAAACGTGGTGGTGTACTCATAGGTGATGTGGTTGGGTTAGGTAAGACCCTTATGGCGACCGCTTTAGCCCGGATTTTCGAAGACGATCAGGGCCTGGAGACACTTATCTTATGTCCGAAAAACCTGGTGAAAATGTGGGAAGACTATCATGCTCAGTACCGAATGCGCGCCAAGGTACTTTCGATCAGCCAAGTCATTAATCAACTACCCACTCTGAGGCGATACCGCTTAATGGTTATTGATGAAAGCCAAAACCTCCGGAATCGAGAAGGAAAACGTTACCGTATCATACAAGATTATATTGAAAAAAATGAAAGTAAAGTGATTATGCTTTCTGCGACCCCATATAATAAAACATACCTTGACCTCTCTGGCCAACTACGTCTTTTTGTTCCTGAAGACAAAGATTTGGGCATCCGGCCCGAACAAAAACTCAGGGAGTTGGGAGAAACTGAATTTCTTCGCCGCCATCAGTGTCCTGTTCGTTCGCTCTCCGCTTTTGAAAAGAGCGAATACGCTGATGACTGGCGTGAACTAATGCGACTTTATCTTGTCCGCCGGACACGAAGCTTCATTATGGACAATTATGCAGAAACTGACCCAAGCAATGGACGTAAGTATCTCACCTACGAAGACGGTAGACGTTCTTATTTTCCTGCCCGTAAACCAAGAACAGTTAAATTTAAGATTGACGATGCCGATCCCGAAGACCAATATGCTCAACTCTATGCAATGGATGTGGTGAACACAATTAATAGACTCAACTTGCCCAGGTATGGGCTGGGGAATTATGTTGCCCCCACTCCCCATGAACCACCAACCCAGTCTGAAGCAAAACAATTACAGGACCTCTCTCGGGCGGGAAGGCGTTTGATGGGTTTTTGTCGAACCAATCTCTTCAAAAGGCTTGAGAGTAGCGGTCAGTCCTTTATGCAATCTGTTGAGCGACATATTTTAAGAAATTACATCTTCCTCCACGCCATCGAAAATGATGAACCACTGCCTATTGGTACACAAGAGGCCGAGCTTCTGGACGCTCGTATAAACGATGGAGACGAGGACCTGAGCCTTATGGAGGAACTATTTGGTAACGAAGACACCAATGAAGAAGTTGGGGTTTCTGAACCAACCGCTCTCCGGGATGAAAATGACTTTAAGCGTCGGGCTGCTGAAGTTTACGCTGATTATGGTACCAAGTTGAAAAGGAGATTCAAATGGTTGCGTCCGACTCTATTTGTTAAGGCACTTGGAAAAGACTTAAAAGACGATGTCAATGCTCTTTTGAAAGTATTAAAGAAATGTGGAGAATGGAGTGCCAGTAAGGATGCTAAACTTGAGGCGCTCTATAAATTGTTAATGAAAAAGCATCCAAGCGATAAGGTCATCGTCTTTAGCCAGTTTGCCGACACCGTCGATTACCTTGAATCACAACTTCGATTACGTGGGGTTTCAAAACTTGCCGGTGTGACGGGGGATTCGCCTGATCCAACAACCTTTGCTTGGAAGTTTAGCCCTGTTAGTAATGAAAAACAGGATATTGTCAAACCAGAAGATGAGCTAAGGATCTTGATTGCAACCGATGTCCTAAGCGAAGGGCAGAACCTCCAAGACTGCTCCATCGTTGTTAATTATGATCTTCCATGGGCGATTATCCGTCTTATCCAGCGTGCAGGCCGTGTAGACCGTATCGGTCAGCAAGCAGAGAATATCATCTGTTACTCTTTTCTTCCTGCTGAGGGTGTGGAAAGAATTATTCGTCTTAGGGCGAGGGTGCGTACGCGTTTAAAGGAAAATGCAGAGGTTGTAGGAACTGATGAAGCATTTTTTGAGGATGATCGTAACGACCAGGTTGTGCTTGACCTTTATAACGAGAAAGCAAACATTTTGGATGGTGAGATTGATGCAGAAGTGGATCTTGCCTCTTATGCCTACCAGATATGGAAAAATGCTATTACCAAAAAACCGGATCTTCAAAAGATTATTCCTGAATTACCGCCGGTAGTCTATTCGACAAGGGCACACCAGCCTAAGGAGAAAGATCCAGAAGGTGTCCTCGTCTATCTAAAAACGGCAGAAGATAATGATGCCTTAGCCCGGATTGACAACAACGGCAACAGTGTCACCGAATCTCAATTTGAAATCCTGAAATCAGCCGAATGTTTGCCTGACACGCCTGCGGTCCCACGACAGGGAAAGCACCATGAATTGGTTAAAAAAGGTGTCGAACTTATTCTCGAGGAAGAAAAATCTGTTGGGGGGCAATTAGGGAGACCGTCGGGTGCCAGATTCCGTACCTATGAAAGATTAAAACGTTACGCGGAGGAAGTAAAAGGCACGCTTTTTGAGTCAAAGGAGCTGCTCAAGGCCATTGATGATATCTACCGTTGCCCCCTGCGTCCGGTAGCTGTCGATACACTTAATCGTCAATTACGAAGCGGCATCTCTGACAAAGCCCTTGCAGACCTTGTTATTACTCTCCGTGACGAAGATCGTCTCTGCATCAGCCAAGAAGAGGAGCAAGTTCAAGAGCCAAGGATTATCTGTTCAATGGGCCTTTCTCCCACAAAGTGAGAGAGGAATCTGATGGTTAACCTGGAAACAAAAGCCCGACAATGTCTTAAGGAGTTCGATCTTCGCACACTCTTTATAGAAGAAATGGGTTGGGATCATCACATTTCATCTCTTGAAGTCTTCGTTGATGGTCTTGCCTACACTTTAAAGGCGGCCGCTCAGAAACGTGGGATGGTCGTATTCGTCTGCCCTCCAGTGGGTAATGGACCTATTCCTGACTACCCCACAAGGCGAAAAATTGAGAAGCAAGTTGCAAAATCTGTCCACGAGCATCTAATCATTTACCCAGACAAAGACAATAAATTTCAAATCTGGCAGTGGGTTAAACGCGAAGCAGGAAAGCCGACTCAATGTCGCGAGCATAGGTATTATTGCAATCAGCCAGGGGACTCACTTCTTCAAAAGTTGAACGCTATTGCTTTTAGCCTCGATGAAGAAGAAGGGCTCACCATCGTGGATGTAGCCAGTCGCGTTCGTGCTGGTTTCGATGTGGATCGGGTTACAAAAAGATTCTACGACCGGTTCAAGTCTGAGCATGATACATTTCTGAAGTTTCTTAAAGGCATCCCCGATGAGGAGATGCAGCGCTGGTATGCATCTGTGATGCTTAATCGCCTGATGTTCATCTATTTCATTCAGAAGAAGGGGTTTCTTGATAATAACGTTGAATATTTACGTGACAAACTAACCGATATTAAAGAGCGTGGTAAGGACCAGTACTACAAAAATTTCCTCTGCCCACTTTTTTTCGAGGGGTTTGCTAGGAAAGAAAGCGAACGCAAAGCTTCCATTAACCAACTCCTAGGGAAAGTCCCTTTCCTTAATGGCGGCATTTTTCAACCTCACCAGCTTGAGGAACTTTATGGTAAGAGTATCCAAATCGCTGACAATGCATTTGATAAATTATTTAACTTTTTCGATCAATACCAGTGGCATTTAGATGAACGCCCGCTCCGGGCTGATAATGAGATTAACCCTGATGTCCTGGGGTACATCTTCGAGAAGTATGTTAACCAAAAGCAGATGGGAGCGTATTACACAAAGGAGGACATCACCGAATATATTAGCAAGAATACTGTAATTCCATGCCTCTTCGACGAAGCAAAAAAGAAATGCAGGATTGCTTTTGAAGGGGAACAGTCAGTTTGGCGTCTGCTTCAGAATGATCCTGACCGTTATATTTACGAAGCGTTAAAAAAAGGCACCAATCTCACCTTGCCCGAGAAAATTGCTCTTGGCCTCAATGATGTCTCCAAAAGGACAGAGTGGAATAAACCCGCACCAGAAGAATATGCCCTCCCCACCGAAATCTGGCGTGAAGTTGTAGCAAGACGCAAGAGGTATGAAGAGGTTCGCGGAAAACTATCAAATGGTGAAATTCGAGATATTAATGACCTTATTACCTATAACCTCAATATTCGCCAGTTTGCTCAAGATGTGATCGAAAACTGTGAAGGTCCTGAACTTTTGCGTGCCTTCTGGTATGCCGTCGAAGAAGTTACGATACTTGACCCTGCCTGTGGCTCTGGAGCATTTTTATTTGCTGCCTTGAATATTCTTGAACCACTCTATGAAGCATGCCTTGAACGAATGGAAGTTTTTCTTGACGAATTGGATCGCTCTGGAGAAAAACATCACCCCCAAAAATTCAGCGACTTTCGTAAGGTGCTTGAGCCTATCGAACAACACCCCAACCGCCGGTACTTCATTTTTAAATCAATCATTGTGAACAATCTTTACGGGGTCGACATTATGGAAGAGGCAATAGAAATCTGCAAACTGCGCCTATTCCTCAAACTGGTAGCACATGTGGAGCGGTTAGAAGAAATCGAGCCGCTGCCTGACATTGACTTTAACATTCAAATGGGAAATACGCTTGTGGGCTACGCCACCTATGACGAGGCGAAGCGGGCTGTAACAAGCAAATTGGATTTCGATAATGTAATGGCACGAATTGATGAAAAAGCGCAGGACGTGGATGAATTATTTCGGCTTTTCCGCTTACAACAGACCGAGATTGAAGGTAAAGTTACTCCTGCAGATAAGCAAGAACTTCGTAATCGTTTGAAGGCATTGCAGGATGAACTCAACCACTACCTTGCTAGCGAATATAAAATTGCCCCCAACAACAAGAATGCCTATGAGAAATGGCTCGCTTGCCATAAGCCTTTTCATTGGTTTATAGAGTTTTACAGTATTATTCAAAAACAGGGCGGTTTTGATGTGATTATAGGGAATCCACCGTATGTAGAGTACGGGAAAGTCAAGCATGATTACACTGTGCGTGGATATTTAACAGAAAGCTGTAACAATTTATATGCATTTATGGTAGAGAGCAGCATTGGTTTATTGCAAGCAAATGGGCGATTTGGAATGATTGTCCCTATCAGCTTTGCCTCTTCAGAAAGAATGGCATCTATTCGTAAGGAGATGCAACATTTCGATATTTGGATAAGTAACTTTGCAATAAGACCTCAACCGTTATTTGCAGATATAATGCAACGTAATACAATTGTGCTTGCCCACCCTATAAAAGAAAGATATCGAAAGCTATTTTCTACAAACTATCTTAGGTGGACTTCAGTTGAACGTGAATATCTCTTCAGGCGATTGTGGTTCGCAGAAGTATCTGGCCTCATCTCCGATGACGGTGTAATTCCAAAAATTTCCACCAACCCAGAGATTCATATTCTGAAAACAATGATGGAAAAACCGGCTTCACGAATTGGTCAACTTAGAAACATGAAATGCCAAACATTACATTTCCACGACAGTGGAGAATCATATTGGACAAAAACGTTATGGAAAAAACCAGCAGCTTTTAGAAATGGCGTGCGTGTAGAGCCTTCTCAGTGGTTTCCATTAGAAGTCAATGTAGAAGACAGTTCTTTCGTTTATATTTTACTCAATTCGAATACTTTGTATTGGCTTTGGACCACATATACTGACTGTCGTCATATGACAAAGGGTTTCATTGAGTTCCTCCCATTACCCTCTAATCGGAGTGTTAATTACGAATTGGTTGAGAAACTTAAAGAAGCTTATATAGAGAACACTACTTTGTTTGAAAAAAGGCCAGGCTATAAATCACCAGAAATAAAGGTTCAAAACTTTAAGCATGTTATCGATCAATTAGATAGGGTCTTGGCAGACCATTACGGTTTCCAAGATGAGGAGTTGGATTTTATTATAAATTACGACATCAAGTACCGCATGGGCCGAGAGCCAGAAGAAGAAAAAGATGATTAACAACCAAACTTAGATATATAAAAAAGGATCATATTGGATAGTGCAGGTTATGAAGAGCTATATGAACCGGCTCTCTATTTTCATTCTCGCAATCCTCCTTCTTTCCTACCCATTTTTATCAATCGCTCAAGAAAAACCCCCCACCTGCAGCTGGGAAGTCTACTTCTCACCACATGGAGGATGCACAGAAGCCATTATCCGGGAATTGAACAAAGCCAAGAGCCCCATCCTGGTCCAAGCCTTTTCCTTCACCTCCGCTCCGATTGCCAAAGCCCTGTTGAACGCCCATAAAAGAGGCGTAAAAGTGGAGGTGATCCTGGACAAGAGCCAACGGACTCAGAAGTATTCGTCGGCCACTTTTCTCTATAACCAAGGGATCCCTGTCAAAATAGATGCCCAACACGCCATAGCCCACAATAAGGTTGTGGTCATTGATGGGGAGACCGTGATTACTGGGTCATTCAATTTCACGAAGGCTGCTGAGGAGAATAATGCTGAAAATCTGCTCGTAATCCACGATAAGAAATTGGCTGAACGATATATCAAGAATTGGCAAGAACATGAGAAACATTCGGATGCTTATGGAGGGAGAAATAGATAGGATCAAAAGAGTTCGGTTACGAAATTGACAGCTCAGTCATCTGAGTAAAAGAATAATTATGTCAGATTTCTTAGCAACTGTTAAAGACATTGATTCCTTAATAAAGAATTTAACCAAACAGACCAATATTCGGCCACCGACATTAGTAGAAAAAATACCTAAACTCTCATTTCCTCACAGGCGGACAAAAAGAACACAATCTGCCTTTGCCAGCCTCTTGTATCAATACAAGAAAGGGGGACACAATGGGAAATTCCGTGTCGGATTATTAGTCGCTATTTTGTTAGAGGGAGACATCTTTTTGAAAGAGTTGGAGGCAAAGGGACTTTTGCTTCCAAGCGCTATAGCACCCCGAAAATTCACGTCAATGCTCAAAGACTTATTGGATGAACTAAACGAAAACAATATTTTGGAATTTCAAGTATTACAACGCCGGTTAACCACCTACATTAATTTTTTTCTCCTGAATGAATTGGTAGAAGACCGATTGGTAAAATTAGATAGGCAGCTTAAAAAACGCTCACCATATTTAATAAAGTCGTGTCTTGGTTTGGCAGAATTAAAATTCTTATGTAAATTCTTCCAAATAAATACCGATTACCTTCACAGAGAAGTAAAATCCATTTTAGATTCTAAAGAGACTCCAGAAAATTTCGCCTCAGTAGTTTCTGCTTTAATAGCAAGAAGTCATGATCTGTCCCCTATTACCCCTTTAGAATGTGAAGTCCCAATTGAAGAAGGAATGCGTTCTGAGGAAACCAAAGAAGCGATTGCTGGAGCCGTCATACTACAATCATTACACGAGATGGCCAAGGAGATTTCACTTTTTGGATATGAACTCCACGTAGAAAAAATTAAAAAGAAATGGGTTTTTAAGTTAATTCACCCAGATAAAGATTTCGAATATTTTCTTCGACTAGGATATATACGGGAGGATTTAGGTCGTCCAAGGGCTAGTTACTACCTTGCCCAACTGCCCGATTTCCCAAAGATCAGCATGGATACCGTTGCGTCATCTTTTGTTAGCGACCTCCAAAAAACTATGTTGCAGTGGAAAGAATATCCTTATCCAAGGATTGTTATAAATTTTCCAATGGAAAAGCGATTGTGGAAATCTTTACTTGATTCGGGTTTATTTTATGAAGATGTAAGATACCTTCGGGAATTAGAATATGAATACTTGGTCGATATGCGGGACTTAACCAGTAGCTTCATAGTACCGAATGTTCTAAGTATTGAAGCATATATGAAAATAGGAAGAGCTATCAGGTTTTTCTCACTGGTAAATGCCCATGCAGTAAAAATGTTCTGCGAAGAGAAAAGAATATTATCATATAACTCATTAATCAGGGCTATGAAGGAAGAAAACCTGATTGAATTCTTGTCAGTTTCTGGAGCCAGTAAACCTGAGATTGAAACTTTCTTAAATTTGACTTGTTGGGACAGTAAGCAAAAAGTATTCTACGATATTCAGTATCAGCCTTTAATAAAAAAAGATCATGTCTTTCTTATGCTTCCTTCCGTGTTTGCTACTTCACACCTGTTTCGCAATGTTCAGGTCGCAAATAAAATAAGGCTTAGAGGGCAATCTGAAAAGTTTGTTCAATTGTGCAGGAGCCTGTTAGAACGCAAGTTTAACAAAATAGTCATTAACAAGAAGGTGGCTATTGGACAGAGATCGACGGATGTTGATATAGTAACTCTTCAGGGAACAAAACTTTATCTCATAGAATGCAAATATTCAGTTCATCCATGTGATCCGCACGAGTTAAGGGACATTTGGGAGGATATTTTGAAAGGAGTTCAGCAGCTAAGTCTTGCTGAAGAAATTCTTGGTGATCCTGATATGCGGCAAAGTTATTTGAGTGGCTGGTTTCCGGGAATTACTCGCAGTGAAACGCAAGATTTAGAAATTATGACTTGTATTTTGACTCCTCTTAGAATATTCGCTGGAATGACCGTTAAAAATATTCCGATTCGGGATGTTCACTCATTCGATTTAATATTGGGAGAAAATGAAATAACGATGTCTATGCGGGAATCCGAAAATGAAAACAAATATAGAATAAAGAAGTATAGTCTCGTCGGTGATCAGAGATTTTCACAGGAAGACTTTGATGACTATCTTTCGCCTGATTCTAAATACTTCAAAATGTTCGAAATAAATATGTTTCCGGTGAGCCGGATTTCGCAATTGATTGCTGGTGAGATTGTCGTCGTAAGGGATACGTTTGTTTACTTCATCGACTCCGATATTTGGTCTGAGCAGATGGACAGTTTGGGTTTCCGCAGGCTTTCCGATGAAGAGGTAGAAGTAGAAGCCCCGTTGAGCAAGGAAGAATTCAAAAAACTTGTTGGAAGAAAGGACGGCGAAACCATAAGAGCCGAGTAAGAGTCACCAAGAATTGGCAGGAGCACGAGAGGCATTCGGAGGTTTATGTTGGTAGGGCACGTTAGCTATAAATATTCTGTAGGATTGTCTTATTTTTAAGTGAGGGTTCTATGGAGATGGGTTCAAAAAAAAGGGTTAAGCGACTTAAGGCTCAAGGGGAATTGTATAAATGTCCTTCTTGTGGTTACCGGGATGGATTTCACGTGTCTTTTCTGTGGGGTAAAAGGAGTGCAAAAGGAGAGATTTATTTGATTTGTCCTAACTGTCACAGTCGGTTTCGTTTAGGTTGGAATATTTCGGTCTCTAAAACTGCAAATTGACCAATCTTGATGGTTGTTTCTGTTAGGATTCATTTCAGTAAGATTTAGGAAGCCCTTGCCAAGTCTCTTTCCAGATCTCTCACAGTCCTATAAATACGCTTGTTAAATTGATACTGTATCTCATCAGCGGACATAAGTTTTGTCTGGACATTAAAAATGTCGGTGAGCAATCTCCTTTTGGATTTTATAGGCATTTTGTCAAAGTTAGGAATGTAACTTGTGTTACTTATATTCTTTCTGATCTCATGATAAGCACGAACAAATCTTTTCACTTTAAGTTGGGATGGATCCACCCCAAACCGAAAGCACTGTTTTTTCACAAAATGATCCAGCGAATTGAGGAGGGGCAAGTCATCGATCTGAGAAAAAAAGAAGAGCCAACCGTATTTTCTGTAGTCAAAAATGCACCCAGTTATACGCAGATCCAATCCCCATTTCAATAGGTTCAAATCATGTGTTCGAGAGTATTTGTAGGTTGTGAAAAGCTTTATGAGTGATTCCCGAAGGTAATCTAAAGACTTCCTACGAACAGTTATTCGAGATGGGGTAAACTCATAACCGAGATATGAAAAACCGTTGGAGATTGAACCTGAGCAAATCTTTGAGGGATCATCATCTTTGCCGTGAAGGTTAAGTTGGAGATTCCCGCAGTCCTCTTCAATTTCCTTCTGAATACGATCACAATCAGCGGACTTGCAGATAATGAGTATATCGTCTACGTATCGGAAATACCTATAGAAGCCTTTGCGATTATGTTTGGAATCTAACGCTGACATATATATGTCAGCCAGAAGATTTGAAATTGATAACCCTTGTGGGACACCGACAGTTGTAAATGTCTTTGGATGGGATTCTGGTTCGGGAACTGTCCGCTGAGAAATAGCGTCTTTGATTAGGTGTAGAATTTCTTTTTTCCTCATTTTCTTTTGGATCTTTTTCATGAGCAGGTCGTGATTGATTGATGGATAAAAATCTTTAGCGTCAAATCTTAACACAGCGTCATACTGACCCCCACTGAGAGTAGCGATCACATCTGCAATGATTTGATGCAGGAAAGGCATTGAGGAACCGTAAACCGAATAGAGAACTTCAAAAAGAGCCTTCTGTGTTAGCTTGTCTCTAATGGTAGGTATGGATATAGGGCGGGGTAGTTTCTTCTGGCCACGCAATAAGAGCTTCTCTCGATACTGTGAAAAACGATACGTTCCGTTGAAAGCTTTGCGACGAATAATTCGTATATGTTCATTAAGGTTTGTTTCGAACAGTCTGGTATTGATTCTGTCGATACCCACCGCCGCTCTGTAGCGAAGGGAAGGATTGTAAATGTCGATAAGGTGTTTCTTTGAAAAACATTTTCGAAAATCACTGGATGCCGACATTTTTCACAACGTTCCACAATAAGACAAGAAGGCCAGGGAGGAAAAGACAGAATATTATTAGAAGTCCTCTCCAAAAATTCTCCCAAATGTACCGTAGGTAATCGATTTTAGTGAAGGCTGGAAGGGTGGTATCTTGATTATTTCGTAACGAGAAACGCAAACGCAGATAATCAAAATCAGTATGATTCTCAACGTTCAATAAAGCAGTGGTATATTCAGACTCTATTTGTTGAAGCAGCGTATTTTGATCGTTTTGTTCGGCGTTTTTTGCCTTTGAATAAAGCCCGTCAAGCCTGATATAACAGTTACGCATCGCCAATGAACGCTCATTGTACCTCTGCGAAGACAAAACTATTGAGGTGACAAGAACCGCAATAGATGAGAAGATTAAAGCAATGTTAATCTGATCATTTGGATGAAGGATATTCCATATAGAAAGGAATACTAAAGATGCCGAATAAATTGTCATCAAGACCTGGGACAAAATTGCATTTCTTTGAAGACGCTTTTCAGCATATATCCTTGACTTACGTGTTGTCCATATCTTGTCAGATAGACTCATGATTCGAAGTATTTTTGAAATTAAAAAGGAGGCCCTTTGATAAGTCAGATAGTTGCCGCCCCTTCTTACAACAGGGGCTTGCTATGGATAGCTTCCGTAGCAACGGCGAAAAAGCCGTGTTGATTAGTTAAGCTCCCTTGCACCAGGGAACCGTACCCGTGATACAAAGGGCCTCCACGTTCTAAAGAAGAATGTTAGCTTTTTCCTTTTTGATTTAGGATCATCATTTTATAGCAGAATTACTTGTGCTCTGTCAATTTGACCGATTTGAATGAAGACACTATCTCAAATCCCGAAAACCAGCCTTATGTGATCTCCTAAGCGATTTTGCAGCAAAGTTTCACGTAAAGTCTGTCTAAGCTCTGGGTGTACGGTTTGATAAGGGGAAGTGGAGATAGAGCTTTTAGCCACTACGCCAGCTTTCTACTCTACTGAACCAAACAACCCCCTTCTAACCTCTTCCCCAAAAATTCCATAGCTTCGCAGATTGGCTGGAGAGTCCTACCAGATTCAAGGGAAAAGGAACCGTGAGATTCAAAAAAACACGATTTTAAGATCGTAAAAAGGCCCTTATTTAACGTCTTTTTCCTCACTCCCATATCGGAATATGGATTAACTTATAAATAGAAATTATTGAACAATTTCACAGAATTGTCTTGACATCCATAAAGAAAATTTGATATAATTTTTCTTAAAAAGGAGGGAAAAGCGGGCCTGGAGGGGGCGTAAAGATTATATAAATTTATTTGAAGGTTGTGAGAAGTTCTCGTCAGAAAAGCCAAGTCACAGGAAAAAGAGACCGTTTTTAGCCCGCCCAAGACCCGAAAACCAAGAAAGCAAGTAATCACTAACTTCCAATAGCATCGTCAAGCACCGAGTAAAACACAAGTCGAAGGGAGTCTTATTTTAGGCTCCTTTTTGTTTATTGGGGGAATAGAGGAGGTGATCGTATGAGTAGTGAAGTTACCAAAGAGCCTGATGAAAAAGTGAAAGCTCTTGTTATCGAACGTTATGGAAACCGATATTTTGCTCTTTACGAAGGAGAAACCTTGATTTGCGTCACAGTCTACCGGAAAGGGGCAGTGGAGGTTAAACGGCGTTTGGAGGCGACACAGAATTTGATTCAAAAGCAGACAGAATGCCTTACATGACGAGGGAATTGGTCGTAAAAACTCAATACTTTGATTTTACTTGTCTGTCATCCAAAGGGTTCGTTAGGCGACATGGGTGGTTTGACCCTCAAACAAAGTTGATCACTCAGATTGGGTGAAGAAGATCTAATATGAAACCCATCAACGACATTCCAATTTCTCAAATAATCCCCGGTAAAAATGACCGGACAATATTCGATACAGGGGAACTTCGAGAATTGGCAGATAGTATCAAGGAGCACGGATTGATCCAACCGATCACAGTCCGTTATGCTGAGGACTGTAAACAATTCGAAATCATCGCAGGTGAAAGAAGGTTTAGAGCCTACAAACTTCTTGGATGGCAAACGATCCCGGCAATCATCACGGTTCTTAAGGATAAGGAGGCCTCAGCAATTACCCTTGCTGAGAACATCGCCCGTAAAAGTCTTGATCCAATCGATGAGGCTTGCGCCTATCAATCCAGAATCGAATCTTTTGGATGGTCTATGGAAGATCTCAGTAAATACGCCGGGACTTCCACGATTCACATTCAGTTCCGCCTTAAACTATTAAAACTCATCCCTGAGATTCAAAAACTTATCCGGGGAGGGAACATCCAGATCGGTTATGCCCAAACCCTCGCTGATACTAATCTGGATTCTAATTTTCAATTATTGGCATTTTCAAAATTAAGAGACAATCCAAAACCAACGATGGGTTGGTTTCGGTCAATCGTTTCGGAACTGAAAGAGAAACAGGATCAAGGTATCCTCTTTAAAGGGCCGCTTTTTGATAAAACTTATGATGCTGATGAATTTAAGACTGAGAATATTCCACAGCCTCCGCACCCCGAGACAACAACACCGCCAAAGATTGGCCGGAATTACAAAGAGATCGTGCGTAATCAGATCAACTTTTGGGATGAAGCAGCCAGACAGTGGGATGCCATCGGTAAACCCTTCAAGAGAAATGAATGCAGATCCGCCGCCCAGGCACTGAGCCAGGTGATAAAAAAGAAGGAAAAACGAATGAAGCCACGAAATTCACAACGGGAAAAGACCTTAGGAAGAATGACCCGGATGCTTAAGAGGAAATCTCCCAGGATAAGACTAACCACAAACCCGAAAGGAGTTATTAAGGCCCCATGCGTAAAACGTCAATTGAGTGGACGGATTGGACTTGGAACCCTGTAACCGGTTGCCTTAGTCGGTGTCCCTATTGCTATAACCTCAGACCCGGAAGCCTCTTAAGTCGTTTTGGAGCGATTTATATCGAAAATGGGAAAACGTGTACGGAGACCTTGACCTGGAGAAGAAGAAAAACAGGAGAAATCCATATTGCCCGTAAAGGGGAACGAATACCGTATGGATACGACCCTACGTTTTATCCTCACAGGTTGGAAGAACCTGTTAAAAGAAGGACGCCAAGTAAAATCTTCGTTTGTGACTGTGGAGACCTATGGGGAGAGTGGGTTCCTAAAAAATGGATCGAAGAGGTTCTAAAGGTTGTGAAGATGTGTCCACAACATACCTTCCAACTTCTGACAAAGAATCCTCGGCGATACGTGGATTTTGGATTGCCCAACAACACATGGGCTGGCACGACAGTGACCTCCAATGAAGATTACGGAAGGGCAATAATCATGAAGAAGGTGAAAGTCCCTGTGAGGTTTCTATCCATCGAACCACTGCTCGGAGAGGTGAGTTTTAACCTTCATGGTATCCAATGGATCATCATAGGGGCCCAGACTGGTAAGAACCCTGTGAAGCCGAGAAAGGAATGGATAGAAAAGGTTATATCAAATGCCAGGAAGCTGAAGATACCTATCTTCCTAAAAAACAATCTACGTTCTTGTTACCCGTTTTCACTCCAACAATTCCCAGTCTAAGAAAATAACGTTTTAAACAAGTCAATCAATAAAGGCATTAGTTTATATGGCCAGGAGTATAAGAGGGCTTAAAACATGTTTTAAATCATTTATGGACAATGAAAAGGAACGGGGGTGTAGAAAATGAAACTGATAACGAAGGAGATCAAAGCTCTGTTTAGAAAGATCGGTAGACAAGAGGGGAATAGTGATCCCACTGTCGTTGCTCATTTCTTCAACCCGAGCGGGCCTGGAGATTGGTGGGCAACGGAGTTGTACTACGTCATTAGAAAAGAGCAGCCAGGTGGCGAGATAGAGTCCATTGAAGTTGAGGCATCGAAGGCGAATGAAAAGATTGAGGGGGTCGTGGTGGATATAAACTTTTATGGGTATGTTTCGATCCATGGAGACTTCTGTGACGAGTGGGGATACTTCAGCCTAAGTGAACTTCAATCAGTCAAGTGTCCTCCGTTTGGAATGGGCATTGAGCGTGATCTCTTTTTCAACCCGAAGCCGATCTCTGAGGTGTGTTCAAAGGCGGTCATCGCTATCCGATAGGCGCACCAAGTCGATAGGATCAAAAAATAGAGATAGATATTCGGAGTAAAGCAGGGAAAAGATGTGGCCTAAGACGTAAATTTTATCTTTTAGGACATCTTTGGAAGAAATCCATATCAGAATTTAGGGCTGATACGATCAGACGTTTAAAAACGATTTTTTGACGTGGGGTAACCGGAGGTTAAAGAACATGACATATAAGGTGAGAGAAGCCGTTGTTCGATACAAGAAAGTGAATGATGTAATTGAAACCGTTACCAGTCCGGAAGATGTCTGGAAATTCTTCTCCAAAAGAGTCAAAGGCGAAACGAGGGAAATATTTTATTGCCTCTTTCTCAATCAACGCAACGGTGTCCTTTGTTTCGAAGAAGTATCAGTGGGAATATCCACCGGTACGATCATCGATGTAAAAGGAATCGTGAGGGCAGCAATTCTCGTTGGAGCAGAGACACTGATTTTCATCCACAATCATCCTTCTGGAGATCCCGAACCGAGCCAGGGGGATAAAGACGTAACAAAGAAACTTATTAAAGCATGCCAGATCTTCGATCTTGAAGTCTTGGATCACATCATCATTGGGGATGGAGGTTTTTCAAGCCTAAAGGGAATGGGGGAGTTGTAAACACATAATCCTGATAAATTGAACTCACCAATGGAGGTGAATATGAAGGTAGCTTTATACACAAGGGTCTCAACAAATGATCAATCGGTTGAAATGCAAAACTCAGACTTAAGACGTTATTCTGATCAACGTGGCCTCGAAATCTTTAAAGTGTATAGCGATCAAGGCATCTCAGGCGTGAAAGACAAGAGACCTGCCTTGGATGAATTGGTAGCTGACGCAAAGAAGAAGAAATTTGATGCTGTCTTATGTTGGCGCTTTGACCGCTTCGCTCGTTCCACGAAACACTTGATCACTGCCTTGGAAGAGTTCCGTCACCTGGGGATTGATTTTATCTCTTATCAGGAAAATATCGATACGGCCTCCCCTCTGGGTAAGGCAATGTTTACCATCGTTTCAGCGATAGCCGAATTGGAACGTAACATCCTCTTGGAGCGTGTCCGGGCTGGTCTCAAAAGAGCAAAAGAGAATGGAAGGATATTGGGAAGGCCCAAAAGATTGGATTTAGACGTGAAGGAACTTCAAAAAATGAGGTACAAAGAAAAGCTTTCCTTCCGGCAGATCGCTAAGAGAGTGAAGGCTTGTCCGGCCACTGTTTACAAAAGTCTCAAAAATCCGGGGCGTAAAAACCCCTAAAATGGGGCATGCTGGAGCGAAGAATTGGGCGTTTACAAAGGTAATGGTTTGTAAACGTTCTTTGATTATCAAGAAGTAAAGTATGTGAAACAATATGAACTTCGACAATCAGACCGATCCTTTCAGGGAACTGGCAAAGATCAAGAGAGATCTCATGAAGGCCCAAAAGAGACTGAGGCTCACCAAGGAAGGAGCGAAAAAGATTGAGTTGAAGACTCTTATCAACTCACTAAAGATGGATCTTGGATCGAAACTCTTAGACTTCGGAGAGCATGAAAAGGGGTTGGCCCTTTTCATATCTGTATCTGGTAAGGGTGATGAAGAGAGAAAGATCCATGGGGTAAGCAGAGCATTAACGGATATGGGCTATTATGATGAAGCTCAAAAGCTTTTGGTAAAAGGACTAAGGAAGTTCAAGAAGTCATGCTATCTCTGGGAGCAGTATGGAATTCTAAACAATCTGTTAGGAAATGGAATTCAGTCACTGAGGTGTTTTGAGGCAGCGATAGAATTTATGCCGAGGGAGACCCCTGAACTCTTCTACAACAAAGCTTTGGCTTTGGTAAACCTCGAAAGATATGAGGAAGCTATCTTCATATTGGATCATCTTATCGAACACTACCCGGGGCCGATGTATTTAGCAGAGAGGGGAGAATGTTCCCTGAAGACCGGATACCCTTATGAGGCGCTCCGGTATTACCAAAAAGCTCTGGATCTTCTGAACAAGAAACCGGAGGTTGAAGCAGGACTCTGTATCTACACGGGACTTTCGGCAACGTATATCGAATTGGGGATGAGAAAGGAGGCGATGGAAATTGCACTGGAGGGAATTAGCAGATATCCGAACAAGGAGCCTGCTCTTTATTACAACCTGGGATCGACCCTTATGGCAATGGGCTACAAAGAGGAAGCAAGAGGGGTGCTCAATTCGGGGATCAAAAGATTTCCTGAAAGTGAACACCTGAAGAACTTACTCAGGGATCTTGATGAGAACATGGATGATCCTAATGGTGGAAAATTAGCAATCTTTGGCATTCTCTTGTTGGTGGCATTGATTAAAAGAAGATTTAGAAGAAAACGATGGTAGGTATTTTGACCAATTTTTCAAAGGAGGACAAAGATGAAAAAGAGCAGAAGGAAACAAGTAAAGAGGGCCAATGGGAAGAAGCCGAAAGATCCAAAGCGAGTAGAGGCGGCAAAGAAAGCCTGGGAGACCATTAGAGCGAAAGCGAAGGAAAAACACGTGATAAAATAATCCAATTCCGCTTTCGAAGGTTGAGAAGGAAACGAGCAGGCATAAAGTTTAAGGTCTGCTCGTTTTCCTCAAATTTTCCTAAACGGAACTAAACCTGAAAGAGATTGTGAATTGACTCCTCAGCCTAACGAGTACACCTACAAAGAGTTAGGACTGGACAGTATTAAGAGTTGATGATTTGCGATTGAAAGTGAGAGTAACCATCAATCCAGTTGCGCCCAGCTTTTGTATAGACAGGAAAAAGCAGAGGCACAATTCTGGCTAACAAAAAAGCCCAGGCCGTTAAACCTGGGCTTTTCTCTTGCTCTTATCCCTATCCTCGAAAATCACTTGGGAGGTAGGGTGTAGGTTATGGTACCTTCTCCATATCCCTTTGGCCCACCTTCCCCTTCTTCAACTGGAAGAAACTTGCCTTTACCACTTTGAGTTCCCTTGATTCCCTCGAATCGTCCTGTCCCCTTGATGATTTCGCTTGTCCATCCGCCTGATGCCACTGCTCCTGTGGCTGTTCCTCCTATTGTACCTTGACTCTTTATAATAATGGTAGAACCATCTGCAAAGTTTATGGTTATGTATTGCATAAACGGGCCTGCCCCTTTGATTAAATCACCTGTACCAACATTGTTAGTAGTTGCAACCTCCCCGTTTTCAAACACATAAAAATTTCGCCGCACGTGAAGAGCCACAATGTGCCCTTCCACATCGCCGACCGGAACATTCTCGCCCTTAATCACCCAGCTGTAAAACTTGTAATTCATTGTTTCTGCTCCCGCCTGAATGGCAGACCCAAGAACCCAGGACGAGATTACTAAGATACCGAAGAGAACCCACATTAACTTTTTTGTAGTCATAATCGTTTCCTCCTTTTTAGTTTTGAAGATTTAGTTGATTTTTATAAAGAAAGCACAATTTAAGAAAGGCAGAAAAAAAGGCTCCGAGGGGCATAAGAATCCCCCTAGAGCCATTGTATTGGCACTTTCCGGAAACTCCTTTTCATACTGCACTCCAAAAGGTTAGAGGTTAGGTTGTTGGGTTTAGTGGGCGACGTAGGGAAACAACTACTAAAAAAATACTCTTAACCTCATGGGTAGTCAAGAGAAAAATTGTTTCCTCAAGATGCCCCTATTTTCTGGCCAGAATTGATGATTTCCATTTGAATTTGAGTATTCTTAGGGAAAACCACGAAAACACGACTTCAGGAAGGAGTCCTCGAAAAAGAGGGTGTGAATAACACCTACAAAGAGTGAGGATACGCTCTCTATATGATCTGAAGATTTCCGATTGAAATCGAGTATAACGATTGAGGTCAGTTGTGGCTATGAGCCATCGGCTATTCGTTTCTGTCCAATGTCAAGGGCTACCCCCAAATTCTCATTTTCAATGGTCAGAAAAAAAACGGGATGCCATCAGCTTTTTGGCAGGTAGCATCCCGCCATAGTCAGTTCATTGATGATCTCATACTTTCTTCAAGGCATCCATAACGGTCTTCGGGTTTAAAGGAATGCGTCTTATCCGAACACCGGTCGCATTGAAGAATGCATTTGCCACGGCAGGCGCCGCCGGAGGAACGCCCACCTCGCCTATGCCGCCGATCTTCTCATTGCTTTTGACAATGTGAACCTGGATTTCAGGCACTTCGCTCATCCGGATGACTTTATAATCATCGAAATTGGCCGATTTGACGCCACCGTTTGCGAACTTGACCTCCTCCTTGAGTGCCGTCCCCAGAGAAATAATAACACCCCCTTCTATTTGAGCTACCAAGGGATCGGGGTTTACCACCGGTCCGCAATCCACAGCCACCACAACCCGATGCACCTTGATCGTGCCGTCCTTTTTGTTCACCGATATTTCGGCCACCTGGGCGACGTAGCTTCCAAAGCATGCATGCTGAGCAATGCCCCGGCCTTCACCTTTTGGAATGGCTTTACCCCAGCCAGCCTTTTCAGCCACTGTCTCCAGCACTCGGCTAGCCCGCATATTGTTCTTTAAGCTCTGCAGGCGAAACTCCAGAGGATCCTTCCCTGCCGCATGGGCCAATTCGTCGACGAAGGATTCAATGACAAAGGCATTGGGACCATTCCCGACCGAACGCCAGTAGCCGACGGGCATGGGCAGAGGGGAGATAAGGAACTCTATGTAGAGGTTCGGTATCTCATACTGGAGCCTGTTGTTCCACATAGGAGAGTTTGGAGCATCAGCCAGACCCCACAAGCAATTGAAATCGATTCCATCCTTTATTGCCGCAGGATTGATGTCTTTCAAAATGGAGGGGCTGACGACCTTATGGGACCATCCAATCAACTGGCCTTGAGCGTCAAGGCCGGCCTCGATCCGGTGAGATGCTGAGGGACGAAAGGCATCGTACTTGATATCTTCTTCTCTTGTCCACATGACCTTGACCGGTTTCCCGAGCGCCTTTGAAATCATGACCGCTTCGGCCACGAAATCCGGCCTGAGGCGTCTGCCCAGACCACATCCCAGGAAGGTGGTATACACATTAACCTTCTCCTTGGGGAGTCCTGACACTTTCGAGGCAACATTTTGTGCGCCTGTCTGAGCCTGGATAGGTGCCCACACATCGCACCGGTCATCGCGCACATCGGCTGTGCAGTTCATGGGTTCCATCGTTGCATGGGCGACATAGGGGAGGAAATAAGTGGCCTCGATCTTTTTGTTCGCCTCGCTAATCGCCTTCTTCGCATCACCCGTGTTCACCACGGAGACCATTGGTTTGTCCAGATCCTCCATGAGGGACTTTTCAATAGAATTGTTATCCATATCGGGAAGGATTCCCCTATCCCAGTTCGCTTTAAGAGCCTCTTTTCCTTTCAAGGCGGCTTCGATGGATTTTGCGCACACCGCAATCCCCTGAGGGATCTGAACAACCTTTTCTACCCCTTTAATCTGCTCTGCTGCTTTCTGATCGTATGAAACGGGTTTTGCCCCATAAGCAGGAGGCCGTGCGATGACGGCGTAATGTAAATCCTTGAGCGTAACATCAAGACCATAGACAGCCTTACCACTCACCTTTTCCGGCGCATCCACACGGGGCATGGGTTTGCCGATGTATCTGAACTCACTTTCATCCTTGAGCGGCGGATCTTTTGGAACTTGGACCCTGGCTGCTTCCAGGCAGAGCTGGCCGTAGGTGAGGGTGCGGCCGCTCTTCTCGTGCTTCACCTTACACATAAAGGCCTTGCATTCATCTTCGGGAGCATTCCAGGTCGAGGCGGCCGCTTTGATCAGCATGATTCGGCCTGCTGCGCCCGCTTTTCGCAATGGTTCATAAAACCCCCTGACGCTGGTGCTCCCTCCGGTAACCTGGGCACCCAGAAGAGGACTTTTGTATTCATCTCTGGCCGGAGCTTGACACACCTGAACCTGTTTCCAGTCCGCTTCAAGTTCATCTGCGATGATCATGGAATGGGCGGTCAGAACGCCCTGTCCCATCTCGGAATTGGCGACGAATATGGCGATCTTGTTGTCGGGTGTGATTTTAAAGAATGCATTCGGGCTGAAACTGTCTATTTCAGACGCGTTGAGAAGCCGATGGCCAAAAGGGGTGACAGATACTCCGATGGTTAAGCCAGCGGCTGCCAAGGAGCCCTTTAGAAAAGTACGTCTCGTCATGGATGTTCTCATGATTTCTTCACCTCCTTTTCCGTCATCTGAATGGCAGTCTTGATGCCCTTTTTGATTCGCGGATAGGTTCCACACCGGCAGATCACATCATCCATCTTGGTGATGATTTGATCTGCATTCAGGACGGGCCTCTGGGACAGGAGGGCTGCCACCTGCATGATCACCCCGGGCTGGCAATAGCCGCACTGGACAACCTGTTCCTTGATCCAGGCCTTTTTCACAGGATGATTCTCCGGTAGCCCCTCGATCGTTGTGATTTTTCTTCCCTGCGCCTCCTTAGCAGAAATACCGCATGACCGTTCTGCTTTGCCATCAATATGGACCGTACATGCCCCGCATTCTCCAATGCCGCAACCGAACTTGGTACCCGTGAGTTTCAGATAATCTCTTATAACCCAGAGCAGCGGCATATCGTCTGAGACGTCTACCTTATAATTTTTGCCGTTAACCTTAAGAGAAATCATAATGACCTCCTTTCTTATGAAATTTATAAAGCTGAAAATAAGAAAGACCCCAAAGGGATACAACAATCCCTTGGAGGCTTGATATGGGCACCTTTTGGAAACTCCATTTCATACTGCACTCCAAAAGGTTAAAGGTTAGGTTGTTAGGTTATTATTGCAGGAACTAACGGAGACAACCCCCATCCAAGGTTTCGGATATCACAAAATGTTGTGTCTGTCAAACAAAAAACAATCTTGTGAAAATTATCTTTTAAGAATTATCAGTTGAAATATACTATAGCGATATCGATTCATGGCTTGATGATTTCAGGAAGGAATCCTCGGAGCTTCCACGTGGGGAACCCCTTCAATGGGTGAGCTCTTGGCAAAAGCGGCTTCTAATGAAGCGGAGAGGGTGATTGCTCCAAAAGGTGAAGCCTCAAAACCGGTTAACCCAAAGGGGGAAATGGAAAAAATACTATCTCCCCCCACTTAATTCCTTAATATTACAAATACAAAATCCCCCTGGGGGGAGTTGGGGAGATCCGTTGAAGGTGCTTCAAGAGACGGTGGGAATAAGAGGAAGGCGTCTGAAATTCTGGGTATTGATCGAACAACCCTTTATAAAATATTACAGAAAGAGGATGTGTAGATTTTTACAACACTCTCCAGTGGCTGTGTCGAATCTTACAACATGTCCCTCCTCACAAAATTTCTATTAAAATATTTTACCTTGTAAATTCATATAGTTAAAAATATTGTCTTATAACTTTCTTTGGCACCGATTTTGCTATTATATATGTTTAAACCTAATAAGAAGGGAGGTGAATTGAATGAAAAAGACAATTCTGTTAGTAGTCATGCTTACTTTGGTAGCTTTTATCTCTGGAGCCATGGCTCAGGGAAAACCCGCTACAGCCCCTGCCCCAGCAGCACCCGCCACGACCGCACCTGTCAAGATGGAAAAGTTCACGGGAGCGATTAAGAGTGTGGATGCAATGGCGAAGAGCATCGTCGTTGCCAAGGCGAAGGTTGAGAAATCCTTCGTGGTCACCGCTGATACAAAGATTATGAAGGGCAAGGAGGCTCTCAAATTTGAGGATCTGAAGGCGGGAATGAATGTCGGCATCGAGTACAAGATGGAGATGGACAAGATGGTCGCTGTCATGATCAAAGTGTCTACCCCAAAGGCTGCACCAAAGAAGTAATTTAGGCGTATTGGAAAATTTGCTCCATAAAAAAGGCGCACCTTCTCGGTGTGCCTTTTTTGTTTTCCCAGGATAGAATTCACTAAAATATGAATAATCTCGTCTTTACTTTGACCCTTCCAAGATGTTGACCGTAAAGGCCACGGGGGTTCCCCCGCTGTATTAAATATTCCGCCTTCTTACTTTGTATCCTGTCGTGTGGCCTCTCAAGTCTTTTGGTATCCATACCTTTCTTCTACCTGTTGCTCCAGCCTGTCCAACCTATGTTCAATGGCTGAGAACCTGTTCCCAAGATAGTTCACAAAGCCCCTGATAAGGAGATTACATTCCTGTCGCCAGGCTTCAAGGGTTTCGTCTCTTTCATCCAACAGGTCTGTGCCTAATCCATTTGATGCTATAAAGTTTTCGATATCGGTTTGACTAAGTTCTTTAACCATAATTCCCCTCTGTCCTTTCGTTCCCTCCGACATCCCGGGGGCCTCCCTTATTTAATACGGCCTACATCCTGATCTCCTTCTTATTTCTCCAGCTAATTCATTTTTTATGTGCTATACCCCTGAGAACAGTTTACTATCCGAGTCCATGACCTCTCTAACTCTACTTGAAGATGGTGTTCTTAACCTTTCGCATCTCGATAGTGGAACTGAATAGCCACGATCATTCCCGAGTTTAGGTTCATGAGATATGGGAGATATCTTGATCTCCTCAGTCGTTATGAAGTAAAGGCCATTGAGTATCTTCGATTCACAGGTTATGAAACATCCTTCCTTACCCTCAAGATGTTTGGCTTTGATGAATACAAATTTAGTCATCCACGATGCTTCCTCAATCCTGATGTAAACGTACTTTGATAGATCGAACATGTTGATCTCCTCCTATTCGGTATTTCGGTATTACCGTATTGGCAAATTAGAAAAATAATCTGGTTATTCCGTATTGGCTATGTTGAAAATAAAAAACT
>Ga0208563_1000041_pt1 | contig 138374 bp, 139 predicted proteins | sample June2015DPH_17_1_2_FD_184717 | JGI IMG/M metagenome (GOLD analysis project Ga0208563, IMG submission 184717) | Peatland microbial communities from SPRUCE experiment site at the Marcell Experimental Forest, Minnesota, USA - June2015DPH_17_150... | ecosystem: Environmental > Terrestrial > Soil >... | reverse complement strand
CCTGGCCCCCGGTGCCCACGGCTCCAATCGCACTGGACGCCCATTCACCGGCGACGCTTCCGGCAAGTTCATGTTCCCCGTCTTGCATGAAACTGGATTCGCCAATCAGCCCATTGCCACCGATCTCAACGACGGACTTAAGCTCAAAAATCTTTACATCACAGCCGCGGTCCGCTGCGCTCCACCCGCCAACAAGCCCACGCCGCAGGAACTCGCCGCGTGTTCCCAGTTTCTTGACCGGGAGATTGAGGGACTACAAAAAGTGAAGGTGGTAGTCGCACTCGGCAAGATCGGGTTCGACGCTTTTCTGAACTACCTGAAACGCCGGGGCTTGCTCCTCAACCGGCAGCGCTATCTCTTCAAACACGGCGCCAGTTACCGATTACCCGACGGTAAGGTGTTACTAGCCTCTTACCATCCCTCGAATCAGAACACGCAGACCGGCAAGCTTACACGCGAAATGTTTGTGGAGATCTTTAAAGAGGCGGCAAGACTTGCCGATGATTAGTTTGAGGTCCGTCGGAGCTGGATCGCTGCACCCACCCCAAAAATGGGGTCATAGTTCACAAAGCCGGGTCACGAACTGGGGCGGCGCCGTTTTGATTTTTCAGCTGGAAGCGGCCTGTGTAGCCCGGACGACTCGCCCTTACCCACACGAGCAAGTTTAGAAGCCGACCATCACCGGTTCCGGCTCTAGGCGAACGCCCCAGATTTCTTCCACGCGATGCTGAATCTGATCTTTCAGAGCTAGAACTTCGGTGGCGGTGGCTCCGCCGCGATTCACGATGGCCAGCGCGTGTTTGCTCGAGATGCCGGCGCGGCCCATGCCATAACCTTTTGCGAACCCGGAACGCTCCACCAGCCATGCCGCGGAAACTTTCCTGTGGGTTTCGAGCGCGGGATAGCTGGGAACGGTCAATCCTCGTGCGGCAGCCCGCTGCTTCAGATCTTCATGCTGCTCTTCCGACAGCGCAGGATTCTTGAAGAAAGAGCCCGCGCTTAAGCAATCCGCATCTCCCGCTACAATCAACATCCCTTTCAGAGCCCGGATGTGGCGCACAGCTTCGCGGGTTTCGGCGAGATTCGGCATGGTCTCGCGGCCGGCGAAATGGCGCTTCAGATCGCCATAGCTAATGTGCGGCTTACCCTCGGGCGTGAGTGCGTAGCTGACACGCAGAACGATGAACCGTCCGCGGTCACTGGTGTTGAAGATGCTGGCCCGGTAACTGAACCCACAGGCCTCGCGGCAGAGTTCGCGGACTTGACCATCTCTCAGGTCGACGACCTGCACAGACGAAATTGTGTCGGAGACTTCCTGTCCGTAGGCCCCGACATTCTGCACGGGTGTACCGCCCACGCTGCCCGGGATTCCGCTCAGGCACTCGATGCCGGCGCAGCGGGCCATCACGGATCGAGAAACAAACTTATCCCAGGACTCGCCAGCGCCTACGTCGAAAACAACATTGCCGTGTTCATCATGCGCGCCCCGTTGGTCGATGCCTGGAATCGCAATTTTCAGCATCAGTCCGGGCCAGCCAGCATCGGCCACTACCAGATTGCTGCCACCGCCTAGCACGAACAGAGGCAGATCGCGCGAGCGCGTGAATGCAACCGCCGCCTGCACTTCACCAACGTCCCTGGCCTCGACAAAATACCTCGCCGGACCTCCGATTCTGATGGTGGTGAGAGGTGCCAGCGGAATGTTTTCAAGCAGTTCCACGAACCATTTCATCTTACACACGGGCTTGAGCGAGCGCACATGTCGGCGGGGAACGTTTAGGCATGACGTTGTCTATCTATGGGGCTTCCCGCCCGAAAGCACTGTTGGACGCGATGCAAGCGCATAACCTGCCACTACTCCTTTCGCCTTCTCTTTTTTGTCTTGCCCATTATAATTAACTATGATTAACTACCAACAATAATCACTAGTTAATGTACTGCAGTGGGGAAACAGGTACGGATCAGACCAAATGAGTGGGGAACACATGGCACGTGTAATTCGCTTGGCTCTTATTCTGCCAGTCCTCATATCTCTTTTTCCGAGCCAAGCACGGGCACAGGGCGAGACCACCAGCGCCATCGCTGGCGAAGTAATGGACGCAAGTGACGCAGTTGTGCCGGGCGCCATTGTGGCGGTCACAAATCACGAGACCGGCCTAAAGCGTAGTGCCTATACCGATAACGCAGGTCGGTTCAACTTCCCACAGCTAAAGCCCGGTACCTACTCGGTCAAAGTGCAAGCGGAAGGTTTCGAGCCACAGCAGAATGACAATGTGTCTTCCGGTCTGGGCCAGAAGCAGATCGTCAATTTCACACTCAAGATCGCTCGATCAAATGAGGTTGTGGTGGTAAATAGCGAAGCTCCGCTCATCAACCCGGCAGATGCCAACACATCGACGACGTTGAGTGCGCCAGCTCTGGAGGACCTTCCGAATCCAGGCGGTGACCTGACCTACCCGCTGCAGTTTTCGCCTGGGGCCCTTATCAACACGGCGGGCAGCGGCAACGACTTCGTTGGCGGCAGTAATGGGTATGGCAACGTGGAATTCAACGGCCTGCCTGCCCTCTCAAACGGCTACATCGTTGATGGACTGGAGACGAACGACCCGCTCACCAACCTAAACAGCGGCCTCTCGACCAACCTCGTGCTTGGCTTGAATTCGATTTCCGAGGTGACGGTCAACACGCTTTCCTATTCCGTGGATCAAGGGCGGTATGGAGCATCCCAGATTAACTACGTGACCAAATCCGGTACGAATCAATTTCACGGAAATCTGTATGAACTGTGGAATGGTTCGCTACTGAACGCAGCAGACTATTTTACCAATGCGACACCGGGGAATCACAAGCCCCGCTCGACCGTGAATCATTTTGGGGGGAGTCTGGGGGGTCCGATTGCGCACGACAAGCTCTTCTTTTTCTTCGACAGCGAGTGGGTGCGAATCGCCCTGCCGATCGTCACGCCGACGATCGTTCCCAATGCGGCCTTCCAACAGTACGTCCTGCAGCAACTTCCTCTTGGGTACACGGACCCTGTCACGGGATTGAGTTACCCCGCGGCGCCACAGTTGGTCCCTTTCTATCAGCAGATGTTTTCGCTCTATGGAGATACCAGCGGCACACCCACCGCGTTGCTCGGTTGTCCGATCACGGCGGGTTGCGCGAACCGGCAGAGCGTTTCGCACTCCAGCGACGACCATGAACAGGTGCAGACTGCCCGCGTCGATTACAACATCAATTCGAGGGACAGCGCGTGGTTTCGTTTTCAGGCGGACACCGGGTTGCAAGCCGCGTGGACGGATCCGATCAACCCGCTGTTCGACGCTATTTCGCCGCAGCCTCTCTATTCGTTCGCGGCAGGGCACGCCCACGTCTTCTCACAGAACTTGGTGAACTACTTCAATCCTGCATTCTCCTGGTACGAGAGCTTGTTTGGGCCAAACAACTTTCAGAAGACACTTTCGGCTTTCCCGATCGTGTTCCAGGGCAGCGGCGCGAATCCCTTCACGCCTATCGGAGGGCTTGACAACACCTGGGTTCAAGGCAGGCGTGCATCCCGCTTCTTCATTAATGACAACCTGGCCTGGAGCCGGGGCGCTCACGAACTGAGGTTTGGAACAAATACTCGAATTTTCCGCCTGAACGACTATGACTTCGGGGAAGGCACAGTTCCCACCGTGACCTACGCGAACTTGCAACAATTTATCTATGGAGTAGCGAATACCGCGTCGAAGACGTTCCCTTCGAACGCGAATGAGCCCTTTAACTTTCTCAATCTCGATGTCTACGCGCAAGACACCTGGAAAGTGACTCGCAAACTGACCTGGACATTTGGTCTGCGCGATACCTTCAACTCCAATCCGCTGAATCCGCATGATCAAGTCGCCCGTCTTCGCGGCTCTTTCAGCTCCATCTCGCATGATGTCAATCAACCGTTGAATGCTGCCATCCAGACTCATCTCGGCAATCTGTTCTCGTCTACACCGCTGGCCATTCTGCAACCGAGAACAGCGATTGCGTGGCAATTCGAGCCGAAGTCCGTGCTCCGCACCGGTTTCGGGATTTTCAGTGACATTCTGCCGGGCACTGTGGCCGACCTGATCGGCGACAATCCTCCATACGACAAAACCTTTCAGGGAGGAGCGCTTGGCACCGTGGGCACAGCCGGATCTGCCGGCTGCAACACGCTGTTTGGCTGTACAGCAATCGCGCCCGGAGTACCCAACAGCGCGATCGACGCAACTGTTGCTGCAAATCAGATTTTCACTGTGGAATTTCCCCAGGGCCAGCCTTCGTGCGCATCTCCACAGGCAAAGCCCACAAGTTGTCTTCCACCGGTCGCGATCACCGCTATCCCGGATGGCAAACTCCACGCGCCGTACTTCATGGAGTGGAGTCTGGGAATGGAGCATCAATTCGGAACGACGGCCAGTTTGCAAGCGCAATACGTGGGCACACGGGCCGTAAACCAGCCGTATTCAACACAAGTCAATGGCTACGAAACCGTGTGCCAGAGCTGTTTTGCGCCGTTCCCCTACATGCGGCCGACCGATCCACGATTCGGTGCGGTCACGCAGTTCTCCACCGGCGCGAACAGTCACTACAACGGTCTTCAACTCACCGCCATGAAACGCCTAGGGCACGGTCTGCAAGGACAGATCAACTACACCTGGAGCCGTTGCATGGATACCGTCTCGAACGGCGGATTCCTGCCGTTCTCCGCGGGAGGGGTTCTTTCCCCGCTGCCGGGAGAGCTTGCTCGCGACTATGGTCCTTGCGATTACGACATCCGGCACAATCTCAACGGGCAATACGTTTACCAGTTACCGGTGAAGGTGCGAAATCATTCGCTCGGCTACGCGCTGAACGGCTGGCAGATTTCTGGAACCGCGTTTTGGCACAGCGGGGTTCCGTTCTCGGTGCTGAGCACGCCCTATTCCGCGGGTGGAAACGGAATTGTGCAAGGTAGTGGGCCGGAGTTCGCCAGTATCGTTGCTGGTGTTCCGCCCTATGAGCATCATCCGATTCCGGGCGTCACGCAGGCAGGAACCCTTCAGTGGCTCAATCCGGATGCTTTCGTCTCGACCGTTGATCCGAGCACCGGGCAATGCTATGGCGGCGACAGCCCGCAGAATTGCCAGTTCGGCAACCTCCGCCGCAATTCACTGCGCGGTCCTGATTTCCTCTGGAGTGACTTCTACCTGACGAAATGGTTTCCCTTGACCGAGCATGTAAAACTGCGATTTGAGGGTCAGTTCTTTAATGTATTCAACCACCCAAATTTCGGCCTTCCAAGCGTGGTGCAGGCCGGCATTCCAAGCGAGCCTTCTAGTCAAACTGGATTCGGAGCTCTGACGTACACGACCTCTCCTCCGACCGGCCTGCTCGGCGTGGGGTTGGGCGGCGACAGCACTCCCCGCATGATCGCGTTTCAGGCGCGGTTGGAGTTCTGAGCATTCTCAAGATGAAGGACGCGGTGAAACCGGAGGAGGGACTTTCGTCGTGAGGAAGGCGCAATGGCGACTTCGAGGGGTCTGTTTCGCAACCTACCGCGAGCTAGGCCACCAGCAGCCACAGCGGAGAAGCCAACGCCTTAGCTATGCCGGCGGAAGTACGAAAAATGCCGACGGCTACGATCTCGCCGATTACTGACGCGGTCGTGGAAACCAAGCCGAGTTCGCGTCGCAAACCGGCGACAGAAGCCGCAGGAGTTGGTGTATGGGTGTCTGTTGAGTCCCACGCCTGCTGTGTGCCCTACACAGCGTCGGCCCAAACGACTGCGATGAGCGCGATAGCACGGGATGGGAGCTACGGCGCGGTAATTCGAGAACCCTACAGACTTGGTCAGTCGCGCTTTGGCAAAAGCTAATACTGCTTTCGCATTATTGACCCGCCACTAAGCATCCCTATAATCGCGGAACTTTAATCTGTGGGTAGATTTCGCGGCACGTTCTGAACTGTTCGCTCGTCAGGAATGCTTTCATCTCAACGTCACTAGCGATTCGTGAGAACAAATGGGGAGACGCATGAGTAGGTTGAGAAAGCTGGCGTTTGTGCTGGCGACGGCCGTTGCAGGCTTGAACCTCGTAAGTGTGAACGTCGCGGGACAGCAAATTACGGGAAGTATTCGCGGAACTGTACTGGATCCGAGTAACGCTATCGTATCGGCTGCGACGGTGACGGCAAAGCAGGTCGAAACCGGCTTAACTCGTGCAGCGGTTACGGATCGCCAGGGAGCCTTCGTGCTGGTCGAACTTCCGATCGGGCACTACCAGTTAGAGGTGCACGCGCAAGGTTTCGAAGGGTACCTGCAACAAGGAATCTCGTTGGATGTCAACGAGACCGCGACGGTCAGCATCCATCTCAAAGTTGGGTCCGAGACCCAACAAGTTGAGGTCAAGGCGAACGCGGAGCTGATTCAAAATACGGTCAGCAGCCTGGGGCAAACCGTGATGGAGCGCGAAATCCTCGACTTGCCGTTGGATGGCCGCGACTTTGCTCAACTGGGAGTCCTTCAACCGGGCGTCGTTCCCTTGACGCCGGGACTTCTCCAGGCAGGCGGAGGATTGCGAGACAATCAGGGTTATGCGGTCGACGGCCAGAGGCCGGAGTCCAACAATTTTCTCATCGATGGCGCCGACAACGTGAACGCGGTCGATGCCGGTTTTGTGCTTAAGCCGCCTATCGACGCAATCGCCGAATTCAGGATCATGACGCACAATGCCAATGCGGAGTTCGGTCGAAATACTGGGTCCACGACCAACATCATCACACGTTCCGGTTCCAATTCATTTCACGGCGCTGCCTGGGAGTTTCTGCGCAACGACGCCTTCGACGCGTCGGATTACTTCACTCAGACGGTTCAGCCTTTGAAGCAGAATCAGTTCGGCGGCACCTTCGGCGGGCCGATCATTAAAGACAAAACCTTCTTCTTCGGATATTACGAGGGATTCCGCAACCGCCAGGGTGAAACGGATTCCGCAACCGTGCCTTCGCCGCTGGAGCGGCAAGGCAATTTCTCGGAGATGTGCACGGTCCCAGGCGGATCCTTTACGGGTGGGTTCTGCAGCAATCCTCAGAATCAGCTCTACAGTTTTGCGACGGGCCAACCGGTTCCGGTTCCGAACAATACATTGACAGGCCCGTTCGATCCAACTGCGTTGAACGTCCTTCCGTTCTTCCCTGCAGCCAACAGCGGGCGCAACACATTCATAACCACGCAGTCACTGAGCGTAAACAACGATCAATTCGGACTGCGGTTAGACCAGTATCTTTCTCCCGCGGACACGCTGAATTTTCGCTACATGTTCAGCGGCGGCCCGACTACCGATCCGCTTTCTCCCGCCGGTGCGAATGTGCCGGGATTCCCGGTAGGAGAGGATGATCGCGCGCAGAACTTTGTGGCGCAGGAGACCCACATCTTTTCACCTGCAATCATCGGCGTGGCTCGTTTTTCTTATCTGCGCAACAAATTTCTCTTTGGCGAGGGCATCAATCATGAGTCCCCGATGGACTTGGGTTTTCAATACCAGCCAAGTCTCGATGCAGCCCTTGGACCGCCGTTCATCCAGGTAGGCGGCTACGCCTCGGTCGGCGATCCCATCACTGGACCGCGCAACACGTATCAGAACACCTTTGACTATTCCGGTTCTCTGAGCTGGATTCACGGCAACCACGAATTGAAGTTTGGCGGAGGCTATCGCCACGACAATATCAATGCCCTGCAGGGGATAGCTACCAACGGCTTCTTTGTATTTTCGACCTTTCCTTACAGCGACGGATTCGCCAGCTTCCTGTCTGGCCAGCCCGTGCTTTTCTTGCAAGGAGTCGGCAACTTTTCACGGGGAATTCGAGGGCAAGCCTCGGACGCATATGCCCAGGACACCTACAAAGTCTCGTCACGTCTGACCCTGAACCTGGGGCTCCGATATGAGTTGCCGTCTCCAGACACGGAAATTCACAATCGCCAAAATCTCTGGGTTCCAGGCGCACAGTCCAGAGTCATGCCGAGCGCTCCTGCGGGCCTGCTCTATCCGGGTGATCCCGGCGTGCCGGCGGGCCTGATTCCGACTGACAAGAAGGCATTTGCCCCTCGCGTGGGCCTGGCCTGGGATCCTACTGGTGATGCGAAATGGCTGGTGAGTGCGGCGTACGGCATCTTCTACGAGCCGTACTACACGGGCCAGGGTGGTCCACTGCAGTCGCCCATCAGCGCACCGCCATTCCTTCAGACCCCGCAGGTAAGTACCCCTACAAGCTTTGCCAATCCCTATGCAGGTCAAAATCTTTTCACCGGCCAGTTCGCAGAGCCAATGACCATTCTGACGCTCGCCCCCAACCTGCCCTTGCCTTACGCGCAAGACTGGAATCTCAATCTCGAGAAATCGTTCGGCAGCGACTGGCTGGTGCAGATCGGCTACGTGGGAACGAATGGAATCAAACTGCCACGGTTCATCGAAGGAAACCCGACTGTCTTTGTTCCGGGCGTCGACTCCAGCGGCAACCCCATCTCGAACGAAAACAACGTGAACCAGCGGCGCCTGTATTCAGGATGTACGTTGGCACAGCCAAATGGCTGCGTCTACGCCTCCGCCGGATTGATCGCGGGAATTGCAAATTCGTCTTATAACGCGTTAGAGGCCAGCCTGCGGAAGCGCTTTGGACACGGCCTTTCCTTCCTCGCTTCCTACACGTTATCGAAATCCATCGATGACGTTTCCTCCTTCAACATCACCGGGTCGGCGTCGCAACCGGTTGCCGGAGAGAATGACCTGGCGCAAAACCCCTTTGATCTTGCCGCTGAGCGCGGTAGATCTATGTTCGACGCGCGGCACCGGCTGGTCTTGAGCTATCAGTGGAGTCTCCCGTTTTGGAGGCAGCCTCATACCTGGTACGAGCACGTACTGGGCGACTGGCAGCTGAACGGCATTGCGGCTTTCATGAGCGGAACACCCTTCACCGTATTTGACTCGTCTGACAATTCTCTCCAAGGAGGTGCGCCGGAAATCACTGGCTTCTCCGCGAACCGCCCGAATCTGATTGGAAACCCAAACAGCGGCCCGCACACGCCAGAGGAATGGTTCAACGTAAGCGCCTTCCAGAAACTCGCTCCCGACCCTCTTGGACGATTCCAGGTATTCGGTGACGAGGGCCGCAACGTCGTGCAAGGGCCGCGATACGTGAATTGGGATTTTTCCGCGTTCAAGAATATTCAGGTGGCAGAGTCAAAGGAACTTCAATTCCGGGCTGAGTTCTTCAATTTCCTGAATCATACGAATTTCCGGCTGCCGGTGAGTGACATCAGTTCGCCAGATTTCGGACAAATCCAGGCGGACTTGGGTCCGCGGGTGATCCAGTTGGCGCTAAAGTTTCTCTTTTGATGGTGCACAAGAATTGGAGGATTGGGTGATGGCCCACATTCAACTTCCCGAAGGACTACCTGGAATTCGCGGCCCGATGGTACTTAGCCCTGAAACCACCAAGCCGTTAATAGCGATATTCTTTATTAAATATACTATTAGGCTGTACTAGTATTAGCTTACTATGTTGCGTCATTATTATCGTATTGTGTCGAGCAAATGTTAATGTGGCTGGTCTGGAGACGTGGGAAGAGAGAGTGAATCGAAACAGATCTTCTACGATTAGCTTATGGGAGGTAGGGGCGGCCCGAGGATCAATCTTTTGTGCCCATAGGCTACTTGCGTCAACTTTGGCCCCGACGATTTTGTGGCCCCATTGTTGGACAAAAACCCCGGCGCGGCTATGGTCGAGCAATATTCGTTGAGTACCCACTCGGTTGCCATTTCCGATCCGTGCACGCGTAATCGCGCTCAACTGATCCACTCGTCCTCTTCGCTGTCTTCCTCGTCTGAAGCCACGTCGGCTGGCGCCACCGCCTCCTCAACGGCCTCAGCGATTTCCTCGTCATCGGAATTGGCCAGATCAACTAGGATTTCCGGCGCCTCATCGGGACGGATACTGCCCACGGCACCGATCGCGGCAAGCAGTAAAGGCTTTGGGGAGTGAGCGTCATTTAGGAGTTCGACGATGGGCGACCAGGCAGCGTCCAGCCCCCAGTTGCCGGCCGCGATGACTGCCTGGTATTTGATTTCGAGATCGCTGGTTTTCAAGGCCGTCAGTATTTGATCGTCAAAACCGCGAATCCATCGCATCGAAAATACAGCGGTCAGCATCCACTCTTTGTCTCCGCTGGAATACGCCTGCCCGATCGCATTCTGATGCCATATCTGGGGTGCGCGCACCGATGCTTCCAAACTTCGCCGCCGCACTTCCTTGGGAGTGCTGTTAGCGAGGTAAAGCTTCTCCAGCGACTCCTGGATGGTGCGAAACGTATGCTCGGTAATGGGTACGTCATCCGGATCCTCGAATCCATCGGTGTCCGCCTGCTCCAAGACTGGCCCAAGCGAAGTTGCCGCCCGTGCGCGCAGTTGCTCTGCCTCGTTGGCACTACTTGCGATCGTCACTAACGTATCGGCCAATTCCTCGTTGATCACCGTAAAATCGCCCGCCAGTTCGGCGGCGACCAGGCGGTCGGATTCCTTGGCTCGCGGATCAATCAGAATCCTCCAAATCGTCCTCCCGGCATCTTCTGGCCAGTCCCACGGGGGTGTATCGAGCAGAGTTTTAAGGTCCATATGCGCTTCCTCACTATTGCGTTCCATCCCGCAATTTCTGCCGCCAGCACAACCATCAATTATCGTGTCCCAGGCACATCGGCGCAATCCGCCGCTGCCCTGCGCCTCCAGGAGACCGATGTAACGGAAAGATTGTCGCATTTTCCAGGTCGGCCTGCAGAGCACGCAGGCCAGGAGTTCGAGCGGGTCCACCCGGTCACGCATCCCGGCGCCGCACAACAAGAAACAGTCTACCGCGGCCGTGGCCGCACACGCGGAAGACTACGCCGAAGGCACAAGAAGGTCCGAACCTCTACAGTCGCTCGACCGCGAAAGAGGTTACGAGGAATGACGTGGAAGGAGGAAGGTAAGTAGCGACATAGCGATACAATGTCATTGATGGCGAAGAACATCATCCACATCTCGGAGGCGGAAGCCGCCAGCGACTTCGCCGGCGTGCTGGCGCGGGTGCGCGCCGGGGCCGAGATCGTCATGGTTAGAAGATGTTTGTAGAGTAAGGAGCAAACCAACTAGCAGGGATGGTGTGTCGGCCCGATGCAGGGTGGTTAATTAGGCCGAGCCCTAAAGTGAATTTTGAGCGAACGCGAAATCCGCCTTCAGGATCGAGCGCATGGGGCATGCGCGCCAGCTCGGGAATGCGCATCACCCAACGGCAGAATCATTTGAGGAGGGGCGATGATCTGCTCAATTCGTTTCATGAACGCCCGCACGAATTCGCTCGCAAGTTTGGATTTATTGTCGGCTCGGGAGGCGAGCCAAAGCTCCACCCGAAGCTCCTTATCGACGAGCGGACGTACTGCTATGCCCGGCCGCTTCGTGCGCAGTGCGCTTGCCATTGTCAGAAATGCGATGCCAACGTTTTCCGCAACCAATTGAAAAGCTTCGTCGGCCGTCAGCACATTCTGATTATTCTTGTAAACGACCCCTTGCTCTGTTGCGCGCCGACAAATCATGTCGTGCAGTATTGGGTGGACTTTGCGATCAAAAACAATCCAGGTGCAGCCCCGCAAGTCTTCAAGGGTAAGGACGTCTTTGGACGCTAGAGGATGATTCTCTGGAATGGCAATGTAGAACGGGGCCTCCGTAATCTTTGCCATCGTGAGCTTGCGGTTAGGGCTAGGATTTGCAATCAGGGCGAGGTCGAGTCTTGATGCAAGCAGACCGTGCACAAGCTCAGGCGCGAAATCGCTCTGCATATGGAGGACAAGGTTAGTATAGAGAGGAAGCCGGATCGAGAACAGCGTGGGAACTATCATCGGATCCAGGTACGGCGACCGACCGATGGTCAGATGTGATTCGACGCCTTCGTTTGCCGCTTTCCCGGATTCAATGGCTCGTTCATCGTGGATGAGTGAAAGCTTGGCTTCCTCTACGAATGCTCGTCCCGCGTCAGTGATAACCACATTGCTATGATCGCGGTTGAAGAGCTTAAATCCGCATCGGCTCTCCAATTCGTTCAAACGCCGACTCACTCCTGACTGGGACATCTTGAGCCGCTTTGCCGTCCCGGTGAAGCTGAGTTCCTCGGCGAGAATCACCGCAGCGAGCAGATAGCGCGTTTCAAGTGGAGTTGGCATGATCATACCGTATCAGCCAACTGCACACCTGCTTGAAACCATCGGTATGGGGCACGAACTTTAGTTCTCCAGTGCCACTTGACCTCCAAGCGCAAATCGCATTACGCGGCTTATACCTCCCGCGAGGCCGTGCAGCTAGCTCTTGTCGCCGCCATCCAGCAACTGCCGCCGCGCCAGCGCGCCTCAATCTTGCTGTGCGATGTGCTGGGCTGCCGCTGAAGCCACAACGCTGCTGGGCGGCTCGACTGCCTCGATCAACAGCGCTCTGCAGCGGGCGCGCGAGACGCTTGCCAAACGCTATCCCGACGGCCGGCCGCCGGTGGCATCCCGGCAAGATCCCGCGCAGCAAAAGCTCCTCGGCCGTTATCTACAGGCCTGGGAAGGGCATGATCTGGATGGCTTCGTGACCCTCCTCAAAGAGGACGCAACCTACATCATGCCGCCGTGGCTTCAATGGTATGCGGGGCGCGAGGCGATCCGGTCCTTCTTTGCAATGGCGTGGAAGACCTGTAGCGGCCTTCGCCTGGTACCGACGGCAGCCAACGGGCAGCCCCGCTTTCGCCGTCTATGCCCGCACTGGCGCGGACGGGCCATTGGAAGCGCACTTCATCCACGTGCTCGGACTCGAGGATGATATGATTTCCACGCTAACCCTGTTTGTGCCACCCACCGGCCCGCGCCTGTTTCACGCCTTTGGACTTCCACTCAGCCTCCCGGACGCCGCAAGCGCCGAATTGCCGTCCACACCGCGCCACTCCTAAGCGTCTGCTTTGCTGGGCGACGCGCATGGCCTGCGATGTCTACCCTGATGCGAACACACAGGGCCGCGTCATCGCTTCATCGCGCTTGCCGAAGACAACCCGTGCGGGCGACGCTAGTTCGCATGGCGGATTGACCGTCATGTCTGCATTGTTCGCACTTGGCCAAATTGTGGCCACGCCCGGGGGCCCGCCCGTAAGCGCCAATTAAGCGTTAACCATGAGCGATTCATTTTTCAGGGTCTTGTGTTCACTCAAATTTATCCGGCGCAATTCACGATGGAAGGAATCAAAGCTTAACTAGTACGACCCCGAAATGCCGCCCCTCGATCACATCTCGTAAGGCCCCAGGCGCAGCCTCAATGCCGTCAATCGTCACATGCGGGAAGTGTATGTCGCCCGACCGGAGCCAATCGGCAAAGCGGCGTGTCCACTCACTGCGAACCTCCGGATCGTCATCCGCGCTGTAACCACGCATCGTGATCTTCTTCAGGAGAAGGTCAAACGAATCAAGCTGTACTGGCGCGGTCCTGCCCGTACCGCGAGCGGCAAGTTGCCCTGACAATGCACCGACCAGGACGAAGCGAGCCCCGGTTCGCGCCGCCTTGACGGCGGCCTGCAATTGCGGACCGCCGACCATATCCAGGCAAACGTCTACCCCATCGGGCGCAACCTCGGCAAGTTGAGCCGCCAACGGCTCTTCGTCACGGACTATCGCGCTGTCATATCCCAACTCTGAAACCAATCGCGTCGCCTTTTCCTGCGAACTCGTGCTGCCGATCACCCGGCCCGCTCCCAACAGGCGCGCAACCTGCCCAGCCATCGAACCGATAGCGCCTGCCGCACTGGTTACGAACACTGTATCGCCCGGCAGAATCCGCACGCCGCGGGTCAGGGCCGCGTAGGCCGTCCACCCGTGTCCCAGATGCGCCGCCACATCAGGCAGCGTGTCATCGAGCAAGGTGCAATCGCACACGGGGACCGCCGCGAATTCACGCCATCCCAGATTGTGCAGGACCTTATCGCCGGGGGACAATCCGCAACCAGTGGGAGCCGACAAAACCTCGCCAACCGTCTCCTCGAACAGCGTGTCCCCGGGACGCAGAGCCGGAAACGGTACTCCCTCCACACGTTCAGCCCCTTCGCTGATCATCATGCGGAGTGAGGCGGCGATCCGGAAATATCGATTTCGAATGAGCGCTTCGCTATGCTGCGGTGTGGGCAGCGGGACCTGAACCACGCGGAAGTGTTCTAGTCCGGGCAGACCAACGGGCCGGACAGCCAATTTAACTTCTCGACTGGTTCTTGGCAGGGTGGTCATGGATACTCCTGTACGGGGAATTTCGTTCGCCGCGGGCTCTTGACAAGAACCTGAGCAAATGCGAGCGTTATACTCATATTTCCACGGAGGCGCATTTTTGACTACTCGCATATTGACGGCACGCGGAATGATGAGAAAAGAGCCGCGCCAGGCGCGCGCCCGCACAACCGTCGAAGCGATTCTGGAGGCCGCTGCTCGCATTCTCGACCGTCAAGGTTGGGCGCGGTTCACCACCAATGCCGTGGCCGATGCCGCCGGCGTGAGCATCGGTTCCCTGTACCAGTATTTTCCGAACAAGCTGGCACTGGCAGAGGCAATCCTGCGCCGTCATTTTGATGATGTGCTGGCGGCGCTGCGGATCGCGGACGAACACACCTCCCGCGGCGCGCGCATTGAAGGGCTGATCTCGGGGATGATCGCAGCACATTCCATTCATCCCTCGCTTCATCGCGTGCTTCTTGAAGACGTTCCGCGCGGGAAGATTTCAAAATCCGTACACCAGCAGTTTGAGAGTGAATACTCGAACCTCTACACCAAGCTGATCGCGGCGAGCGAAAGATCCTGCGAGAGTCCGCGCAGCGAGGTCCGAGCGCATGTGCTCTCCTCTGCGATCGAGGGAGTGGTTCACGATGCCGCCCGAAGGGGAACCCTAGGATCTCTTGCGCTCAAGCAAGAACTCGTTCATCTGGTCGACGCGTATCTGATTGCTCTGGCAAACCAGTAGGTCACCCGCTCTTCAGGCCGGGAGAGGTCCGTTCTCCGCCTGGTTCTAGGATTCAACCGCAGCACTCCTGCGTAAACGCCGCAGCCTCAATGGCTCGCTGTATGTGCGGGGACAGGAAATTCTGGACCGCTGCGGGAGTGACAGCGGGCATCGATCTTTCGTTGGCTGTGATTGAGGAGGATTTCGGCTCGGAAGTAGCACTTTCGGTCGCGCGCGAACTGGTCGTGGGAGGGCAAGATGGCTTGTTCTGAAGCGTGGAGCACACGTTCAATTCGGCGACGCACTGCTAGTGGTCTCCTTACACCGGCTCATGTCCGTGCGCAAGAAAGGACCCGGTTACTGGACGCGAAGCGAACGGCAGAAGTTGCGCGGCGGAAAGCAGAGGACGAGGCCAACCGCTCTCGCTATCTGGACCAACTGGGGAAGTGCGAAGAAGCGACTTGGAATCAGATTGAAGCGCATATCCAAAAACGGCAGCCCAATGAATACGACAAGGCCGTCACTCTGCTGACTGACTTGCGTGATCTCATGGCCCGGCAAGGCCGGGTGACTGCATTCCAGTCCGCACTGGGGGAACTCCGCCGAACGCACGCCGCCAAGGAGAGTTTTCTGCGCCGACTGACTAACGCAAAGATGTAACGACGGGGGACGATACAGGCTCGATCCGCGAGGGTGCCACCATATATCTCACACACCCAGGTAGGGTCGCCCACCACGAGCCGGGACGAGTTCCGCCAATGTCCAGCATTCCATTCGGATCAGACGAGTCTATAATCCGGAATAGACGTAACATTAATCCGAAATAGACGGAGCCTCCACCCGGCATGGACGATACCGATCATGTGCTCTTTCCTCGCTTTTCCGGCGAACTGGTGGCCACCGCGCTCAAGGACACGCCGGTTGTCATGGTTACGGGGCCTCGTCAGTGCGGCAAGACCACACTGGTCCGCGATTTGGTCGCGGGCAATCGCGAATTCATCACCATGGACGATGACACGGTGCTGGCTGCGGCACGCAGCGATCCAACTGGGTTCGTGCGGGCTCTCGATCGAACCACCATTGACGAAGTACAGCGAGTGCCCGACCTCCTCCGGGCTATCAAGAAGTCAGTGGATGATGATCGCCGGGCCGGCCGGTTTCTGTTGACGGGCTCAGCGAATATTCTGACTCTGCCTCAGGTCTCGGAGAGTCTAGCTGGCCGCATGGAGATCGTGAGCCTTCTGCCCCTCTCGCGGGCTGAAATCCGAGGCAAAAAGCCCGATTTCCTAAAAGCAGCGTTCGATAGCAAACTTGGCAAACCTGCGGAGCCGATGATCGGCGAAGACCTAGTACAAGCCGTGCTGATTGGCGGGTACCCCGAAATGCTGCGGCGCGAAGATCCAAAGCGACGCCAGACATGGGCGCGGGATTACATAAGAGCCATTGTGCAGCGGGATGTACGCGAAGTTGCCGACGTGGAAAAACTTGACCAAATGCCGAGGCTGTTGCAGGTTCTCGCCCACCACTCTGGCAGGCTAACCAATTTCACGCAGATGGGCGGCCAAGTTGGATTTGACGACAAGACCACCAGGAAGTATGTCTCTGTTCTGGAGCAGTTGTTTCTCGTTCGTCGGGTGGAACCGTGGTTTCGGAATCAGTTGAAGCGTTTGGTGAAGACGCCCAAGCTGCATTTCCTTGATTCCGGTCTACTCGGTGCGCTCTTGGGGGCTACCGCGGAACGGATCGCCCTAGACCGTTCGATCTTCGGGCCTCTGCTGGAGACATTTGTTTTCTCTGAGGTGTTGAAACAGGTGTCTTGGTTTGGTGAGAGCTGCGCTTTGTACCACTACCGGGACAAAGATCAGGACGAGGTTGACCTTGTGATTGAAACTGGGAGTGGTGCATTGGTCGGTATCGAAGTCAAGGCGAGCGCCACCGTGAATGCGGGTGACTTCAAGGGTCTCCGTAAACTGGCGGACGCCTGCGGCGATAACTTCAAGCTAGGAGTGGTTCTCTACGATAGCGGAAGACCTGTTCCCTTCGGCGACCGTCTTGTTGCTGCGCCAATCTCTTGTTTGTGGGGGTGACTCGATTTTCGCGGTCTTCGGGCGTAGTGGATGCAGGTGTTGCAATACGTCATTACAAACCAGGAAGTGATGACGGTTTAGACTTTCAAGCGATATGTAACCTACAGGTGGAACCCACGTCCGAAAAATCAAAATGGATTGAGAGTACAGCTTCTCTAAGAATTGCTATGTCTGATTAGGCTCTTGCTCCCACGGCCCCCTTTGGAATGAACACATCAGCGGGAAGTTTGAACCGAGTGCTCAATTTCCGCACTTGTTCTATGGTGAGATTCCGTTGCCCTGCCAAAAACATTGAAACCGCACTCTCCGAGCCAAATTGAGGAATCAGGTCACGTTGCGTGAGATTCTGCTGTTCAATGAGAAACCGCACAACCGAAGCCGGATCAGCCGCAGGAATCGAGTAATGCTCCTGCTCGTAACGTTCCACGAGTAAGGTTAGGAGTTCGATTGCTTCCACTTCAGAGCTAGAGGGGCTTTCCAGCGCCGTTAGTCGGAAGAGAGCGTTGGTATACGCTTCAAGTTCCGCGTCATTGTGTATGACGTGGGGAGCGCCGCGCGCAATCATTTCCGCAAGGTTTGCGAGAACTGTGCTCATTTTGTTCCAAACCTCCTATCCCAGTTACTGCGATTGTCGTATTCCTTATGCGTCAAGAAAGATCGGATGTAGACGTGCCCTTCGGCCTGCTTTTCATCCGTCGTTTTTGAATAGTGGACGACGGTGATAAGCCTGTACCGGTTCTGTCTGATGTTGAAGATCACGTAGCCATCCACGGGATCGGCATCCTTAAACATGCCGCGCACTTCCGCAAAATTGTGCCACCGGACCGCCTCGACGATGCCCACCCACGCTTTGATTTCGTTCGCCGCCTCGCTCAGGTGCCTACGCGTAACGATATGCACTCACCTAGAATACTTCACAATATGTGAAGTTGTCAGACAATGTAATCTAGCCAGTCCTTGTTTCATCTAAGCTATTGTATTGTCAATGGCTTATGGGATCTCTGCGCCACATCTTGCCGGGGTCTCCCTAACACATAGTGCGCTGAGGTTTGGCGGTCAAACGACTAGGAACCATCGCCCTTTGGCTCGGAAAAGGCAGGTGCAATTTTGACCACTCTACCCATGACAGCGAAAACGATTCCGGCATACCTAAGGAGACCGAGAGCCAAAAAGATCGCGACGCTCAGCTGCGGTTGGAAGAAGAAGCCGCGCGCATCCAACCGCTGAAGCGGGAATTGCTATCCACGGTTGAAGCCGCACCTTGAGTCAGAAAAACGGCAACAGCAGCTCGGAAGAAACCACGCACCCCACGAAAGGCGGCGACGAAAACCCGCAAGAGGCGTGACTGTGTTAGCCAGCCCGATTGCCCAGTTCGTTCCGAACACAGGCAGAACTCTTGAACCAGAAAAGATCGCGTCGATCGGATCCTCAGATTAGCTAACCGGCAGCCCTCATCAAATCAAGTGATTTCTCACGATCATGAGCAACAGTGAACATCTTTCGTGATCACGAATCTGACAAGATAGCCTCGGTGAGATTCAAACTTTTGTTTCAGACTGTCGTTTAAGACTGTTGTTTCATGTTCCTGTCGCAACAAAGTCGAAGGCAAACGCATCGGGTGTCCGCGCCCAGGGCTGCTGCTTCAACGCGGGAGAAGCTGGTGGAAGCCGCCGGTCACGTCTTCGCCGAGCACGGCTATCAAGCGACCACGGTGCGGGAAATCGTCAAGCGCTCGGGCGCCAATATCGCAGCGGTCAACTATCACTTCGGCGACAAATTAGGTTTGTATACCGAAGTATTGCAGCAATCCGTGCGGGCGGCTCGGGTGGATGCAATCAACCGTGCACTTGATCAGAATGCACCTCCAGAGGACATCTTACGGGCGGTCATCAGAGCTCGCCTACAAAGCGTGGCCGAGCCAAATTTGCCGGACTGGCACTTTCGAATCATGGTGCACGAACTTGTGCAGCCCACACCGGCGCTGTCGCGAGTGGTCAACGAAGTGTCCCGGCCGCTTTACAAGCGACTGCTCGAACTGATCGGGGGCATCATCGATTTGCCTCCCAAAGATGAGAAGACCCGGCTGTGCGCACACAGCGTCATGGGACAAATTCTTGTTTATGTTCTGGCGGGTCCTCTACTGAAGCAACTTTGGCCGGAGTTAGAAATGACACCGGAGCAGGTGGACCGGATCGCCGAGCATATCTGGGACTTTTCGCTGGCATATCTTCGACAAGCAAATTCTGGTGATCGACGAGCTATTGTGTCGAGCAGGCGAGGTGAGAAATGACGGAACAACTGGTGATCGACAGGCCTCAAGAACTTCCAAAGCAGGACCAACCGCAACCAGAACCCCATCCAGAGCCGCAACCTGCGCCTGTGGCAGCGCAACTCGAACCAAAACCTGCTCCTGCGCCTGCAGTGGGAAACGTGTCTGAAATAGTCGAGAAATTGAAGCACGAGCGGGAACGAGCACAGAAGGAAATCCAAACCTTTGATGCAGCGATTACGGCCTTGGGGAGTAATGGTTCCAATGCGCAGCCACTCCTACCAAACCCTCAATCTGTTCCTGTAGCAGCGCAGCCAGCCCAAACAAAAGCGCAACCTGTTCCTGCGGCGGCGAACCCAGCGCAACCAAATTCCAAATCTGCTCCTGCCGCAGCGCAGCCAGGTCAAGCAAAACCAAAACCGGCGCCTGCCGATGCGAAGCCGCCTCGCTCGATGGCCCATCGCCTCATTGTTCCGGTGGTTGTCATTCTGATTCTCGCCGCCGTCGGATTTGGCGTTTGGAGAGTGTTCTTCTACGTTCCTCCGCTACCAGTAAACATCGTACCGCTCAGCGGTCGAATCGAAGGTGACGACTCGGCTGTGTCCCCCAAGACGAGCGGCCGTATTCTCGAAATCCGAGTGCGCGAGGGAGATCGTGTATCCACTGGAGACATCATCGCCGTGCTCGACGACGCGCAATTGAGGGCACGCATAGAGCAAGCGCAAGCCGAAGTTCAGCAAGCGCAAGCCAAGGCCAGATCCGCGCGAGACCAGATTGCGGTCCTTGATGAACAGTTGCGGCAGGAAGAGGCGAACGTTGCGCAGCAAGAAGCCGCCCACGACATTGCCAGTTTCGACAAAGAGGCATACACGCGCCTAGCGCAATCGGGAGCCGTATCCGAGCGCCAAGGGAGACAAGCAGTGTCAACGGCGGACCAACAGGCAGCCGCTGTGGCCGGCGCCAAGCGCCGCGTAGCCGGAGTGAACATGCAACTGGCGCAGCAGCAGGCGACTATTGCCGACGCGATGGCGAGTGTTGGTCAGGCCCAGGCGCAGCTCACTGAGGCACAGGAAAATCGCCAGGATCTGACCGTGAAGGCGCCCTTTGACGGGACGGTCGTAACCCGCGTGGCTGAGCCGGGAGAGGTGATTACCGCAGGAACCCCGGTCATTACTCTGCTGGATCTCAGCAAGGTGTACCTGCGAGGTTTTATTCCCGAGGGACAGATCGGCAAGATCAAGGTCGGCCAGGCTGCCCATGTGTATCTGGATTCGAATCCCAAGCAACCGGTCGACGCATACGTTTCGCGCATCGACCCGCAAGCGACGTTCACTCCAGAGAACACTTATTTCCGCGATGACCGTGTGAAACAAGTGGTCGGCCTAAAGCTGCAGCTGAAAGGAGCCCTGGGATATGCCAAACCGGGTATGCCCTCGGACGGAGAAATCCTAATTGCAGGCGACCAGTGGCCCGAAGAAAAGCGCAAATGACGACCGCGACTTCCACTCCGCTAACTTCCAAACCTGGTTCCGATGGTTCGGACACGAGTGCCATTCGAATTAGCGAGCTTTGGAAACGCTACGGCAAACTAGAAGCCGTTCGCGGAATCAGTTTTGAGGTGGGCAAAGGCGAGATCTTCGGCTTGATCGGCCCGGATGGTGCGGGAAAAACTTCGACGTTCCAGATTCTCGCCGGGGTCATGGAAGCGAGCTCCGGATCGGCTGAGGTTTTTGGCCAGCCGGCGCGCGAGGCACGCTCCCAGACAGGTTATCTGACTCAAGCATTCAGCTTGTACCCCGATCTTACGGTTATCGAAAACATCCGCTACGTCGGCGATTTGCGCCGCGTCGCATCCGACGACATCGTGAAGCGAGGCCGCCAGTATCTGCAGATGTTCGACATGGATCGATTCTCCAGCCGCCTAGCTGGGCAGTTAAGTGGCGGAATGAAGCAGAAACTTTCGCTGGCTTGCGCCTTGGTGCCTCAACCTCGCGTGCTCGTGCTCGATGAACCGACAACCGGCGTGGACCCAGTATCACGGCGCGAGTTCTGGGACGCCCTGGCGCACTTGGCTGCTGAGGGCTTATCCATCCTGATTTCGACGCCGTACCTGGATGAGGCCGAGAGGTGCAATCGGATCGCGCTCATTCACAAAGGCGAGATCCAGAAAATTGGCACTCCGGCGGAATTACGAGAAGCTCTGGACGCCAAGCGACTGGAAGTCCGAGTCGACAACTTGAGCGAAGCCGAACGCGTGCTGTCAGAGGTATCCGGTCCGAAGCAAGACATCATGGATGTGGAGCGTTTTGGTGATCGTCTTGACGTCCTTGCTCATGACCCGGACAAAGCGCGCCAAATCGTTGAAGAACTCTGTAGCAAAGCCGGCCTGCACGTTAGCGACGTTCGCATCGATGAGCCCACCCTTGAGAACGTGTTCGTTGCCGGCCTGCGAGCTCTAGGCGAAGAGTCGAAGGATCCAACGTTTCCCGGGCGCCACGATCACTCGAACCTGCGCGGCCAAATTGCGGTCGGAGCGGACAATCTGACGAAACAATTCGGAGCGTTCACTGCGGTAAAGAATGTAACCCTAGAGATTCCTTATGGAGAAATCTACGGTCTTCTGGGCGCAAATGGCGCTGGCAAGACAACCACGATCAGGATGTTGTGCGGACTACTTGAGGCTACAAGCGGAAGCATGCGGCTGGCCGGCGAGCAGGGCAACCTCCGCTCGGAAAGCATTCGCCAGCAGATCGGTTACATGTCGCAGAAGTTCTCCCTGTACAACGATATGACCATCCGAGAAAATCTCAGTTTTTTCGCTGGCGTCTACGGCGTGCCCGCGAGTGAGCGCGACGAGAAAATCCGTTGGGTGGTGTCGTTCTCGGGACTCGAAGGGAAGGAAGACCAGATCACTGGCAGTCTGCCCGGAGGCTGGAAGCAGCGTGTCGCCTTCGGCGCCGCAATCATGCACGAACCGAGCGTGCTCTTCCTCGATGAGCCGACCTCTGGGGTCGATCCTCTCGCTCGGCGAGCTTTCTGGGTGATGATCAACCGCCTGGCAGATGCTGGTACTGCGATTCTTGTGACTACGCATTACCTCGAAGAGTCTGAACAATGCAACCGCCTGGGATTCATGGCTGGCGGAGAACTTGTGGCACAAGGAACTCCGAGCGGCATCAAGAGCGCGCAAACCGGCCATTTACTTGAATTCAGCGTCGATCAGCCGCAACGCGCTGCCGATGTGCTCAAGAGCGACACTGAACGTTGGCGAGTTTCCCTGTTTGGCGATCGGCTCCATGTGGTCACGGACGAAGATGTTGAGGCAGGCAAACGGACCACGACAGAGAAGCTTGCAAGCAATGGAATCAGCGTAATCAGCGCGCGCGAAACCCCTTTTTCGCTCGAAGACGTATTCATCAACGTGATCGAAAAAGCGCGCCAGCAGGGAAAGGCTGCACCGGAAGAATGAACAGGAAGGAGCAAACCCGATGCGACGTGTAGTTGCGCAAGCCCGCAAAGAGCTGACTCAGATCTGTCGCGATTGGCGGACGCTGGTTCTCGCCCTGGTGCTTCCTCTGGTTTTGTTGCTCCTGATGAGCGTGTCTCTTTCGTTGACCGTAAACAATCTTCCGATCATCGTGCAGGACTTTGACGACTCATCCGCTTCGCGTGACTTTGTGGACGCGATTCGTGCTTCCATTAGTCTTAGTGTCGTGTCCTGGTCGATTGATCGACCACCCGAACAGGCTCTCAGCTCAAACGCGGCTCGGGCGGTCCTGATCATTCCGCCCCATTTCGGAAGAGACATGGTGCGAGGAGTGAATTCTCCCGTTCAATTACTGCTGGACGCCTCTGACGCCAATACCGCAAGACTCACGGCGGGCTATGCCAACGAAATTACGCGTGCATACAATCAACGCATCGCCGGCACTCAAGGCATCGCGCTGGTCCAAACCGCAATCCGCCTCTGGTACAACCCAGGACTCTCCTCCAAGAAATTTTACGGTCCAGGGATCTTCGTGCTTGGACTCTCGATGTTCCCTCCTTTGCTGGCCTCTCTCGCCATGGCAAAAGAATCGGAGCTGAAGACAATTCTTCAAGTTTATGTCTCCAGCATCTCCGCGCACGAATTCCTGCTGGGAAAGATTCTTGCATTCATGGTAGTCGCGCTCGCCGAGTGTGTGGTGATGCTCGTTCTCCTGTTTACATATTTTGGTTTGGGGCTGGCCGGCGATCCAACCCCCTTCATCGTTGCCACAATTCTCTACACGTTCTGCGTGGCGGCCTTTGGAACGATGGTGGGAGCGACGATCCCGAGCCAGGTCGCCGCGATGCAAGTGGTGGCCCTCGGCGGCTTTCTCCTGGTGTTTCTGCTCTCCGGGTTGATTTTTCCCATCGAGAACATCCCTGTTGGATTGCGTTGGATCTCGACTGTCATGTGGGGCCGGTACTACATCGAGGTCGTGCGGGATGCGCTACTCCAAGGCGGCGGCTGGCCTGCCGTCTGGTGGAAGGTGACGATCATCGGCATCATCGGGTCACTTTTCTACGGGACTGGATGGTACAGCATGCGGCGAATGCAGCTCAAAGCGTAAGCGAATGACGAATCCCTTTCAAAACGTCTTCAATCAACGGTTCCGCGCGCTGGTCCGGAAAGAGTTCAACGAGATCCGGCGCGACCGCCGTCTGATGCTTTCTTTGCTTGTTCCTCCTGTCTTGCAACTGACGCTGTTTGGGTTCGCGCTGAGCGCGTTGGTGTCAGACCTTCGCCTCGGTGTCGTCGACGAAAGCAAGACTCCGGAGAGCCGCGAATTGGTCGCGACCCTCACTGAGAGCGAGAGCTTCCGCCTTGGAGGCTACTATTTTTCGGTAGATGAACTCGGGGATTCAATCAGTCAGTCCAGGATAGATGCAGGAGTGGTCATCCCCTACGATTATGCCCGCGAGTTGCACCGCGGACATTCAACCACGGTCCAGTTCCTGCTAAACGCCACGAACGCGAATACCGCCACCATCAGCCAGGCTTATGCGGAAGGCATCATTCAAACTTACACCGCCGGGCTACAGAGCACGGGCATTCATGCCAGCCTCAAGCAGGTTGCCGCGTACGAGATAAACCGCCGAGGACAAGTGCAAATCATGCCGGCTTACATCTACAACCCAGGCCTGATTGATTCCTGGTTCATTGCGACCGGTGTTTTCGGTCTCTTGATGATTATGAACAGTTCATTGGTTGCATCCGCAGCGATGGTGAGAGAGCGCGAAACCGGGACGATGGAGCAACTGCTCATGTCTCCCGCAAGCACGACCGAGATCATCATCGCCAAGATCGTGCCACTATTTGCCTTGCTCTGCATCATGATGCTGATGTGCGTTGCGACACTCAAAATCGCATTTCACATCCCGTTTCACGGCAGCTTGCCCTATGTCTTGTTTGGCGGCATGTTGTGTATTTTGTCCGGAATCAGTATTGGCACGGTGATTGCAACTTTCAGTAAATCTGCGCAGCAGGCGCAGCTAACTGCCTTTTTTATCAACCCCCCGTTGTCTTCTCTATCGGGAGCTCTGAACCCTGTCGAAGCGATGCCGCGATGGATGCAGTCCTTTACGATCCTCAATCCCATTCACCATTTCGCGACCATCGCCCGCAGCGGCATGCTCAAAGGAAGTGGGATCGTCGCGCTGTGGCCCAATTTCCTGGCCTTGTTGATTTTTACTATCGTCCTGGTTTCGCTCAGCGTCTGGCGATTTGGCAAGCAACTCAGTTAGGAAAGAAAGGCACGGTCAATTGTCTATGAGGAAGACGAAACTGAACACGCTGCCGAGTCGCCTGAAGACGATTGCCACATTGATCCTGCTCAGCATGTGCATGGCAAGCGGCAATACGTTTGCCCAGACAGCGCCGTCCCAATCCCAGGGCACGCAGGCAACTCAGTTCCCGCTGTCGGGCCGAACCAGTGAGAGCGGCTCAGTGACGGCCACGCAGTCATCCACTCCGGGAGTAGCGACAACCGTCAACACACTCAATCCCACGGTTCAAGTTCAAGGGGCTTACTCGGGAAGTACATCTGGTTTTTCCAACGCGCCGTTCTCCGGCAAGCTGTCTTTGCGAGACGCCATCCGACGCGGCCTTGAGTACAATTTGGGGGTGGTGGGACTCGCCCAAGCCGTACGTCAGGCGCACGGGCAAACGCGCGTGGCACGCAGCGTACTACTCCCGAACCTCACCGGCGACCTGGCCGAAACCGTCCAGCAGACCAGCCTGGCAGCCGAGGGCTTGAAGCTGAAGATTCCAGGATTCAATTTGCCATCGATTTTGGGGCCCTACAACTACATTGACTTGCGGGCCCGTCTCACGCAAACCGTCGTGGATCTCACAGCGTGGAAGAACTACAAATCGGCCGATGAAAGCTTCCGTGCAAACCAACTTTCGGCTCAAGATTCTCGAGATCTCGTGGTCTTAGCCGTCGGTGGAGCTTATCTTTTGGTCATCGCCGACAAAGCCAGAGTGCAATCAGCTCTTGCTCAGCTCGACACAGCGAACGCTCTTTACCAACAAGCATCACAGCAACGAGCTGTAGGAGTGGTGGCACAGGTCGATGTCGATCGCAGCCAAGTGCAAGCTCTCACCGAACAGCAGCGATTAACTTCACTGCAGAACGATCTTGCGAAGCAGAAGATCAACCTGGCGCGGATGACCGGTTTGCCGCCCAACGATCAGTACGACCTCTCCGATGACGTCCCTTACTCGACTGCGCCGCCGATTACGATGGAGGAGGCGTTCAGACAGGCCTTCGAGCAACGTCCGGATCTAAAGGCAGCCGCGGCTCAAGTCCGGGCCGCCGAGCTCGCGCGATCTGGCGCACGCTCTGAACGACTGCCCTCGCTTGCGGTGAACGCCGATTATGGAGTGATCGGGACCAATCCGTCCCAATCTCACGGTACGTTCTCGGTCACTGGGACACTGCGCTTCCCCATCTGGGAGGGTGGCCGGACGGGCGGCGATATCGAGCAAGCCGACGCCACCTTAACGCAAAGACGCGCCGAACTCGAAGATCTCAAACTGCAAGTCGAGGGAGACATTCGAAAAGTCTATCTCGACTTAGAGGCGGCAACGAGCGAGGTGGAGGTGGCGCAGAGGAATGCGCGGGTCGCCAAGGAGACTCTCGATCTCACGCGACAGCGTGTGGAGGCAGGTGTGGCAGACAGCGTCGAACTGGTTCAATCGCAGGAAGCGCTGGCGGGCGCGGAGCTCGACTATATCAACAGCGTGTTTGCTCACAACCTCGCGAAACTTAGCCTTGCTCGATCTATGGGCGGGGCAGCAGAAAATCTTCCGAAGTTCCTGAGCACCCCATGAAACAGGCGCGCAGCGCGTTGTCCTTCCGAAAAACAATTGACGAGCATTTGCCGCGGGACAATTCAGCTATGCCAGCACAGAGATGTTGCCAACCTGTCGTCGATAAAGTCCATCACAGCTCTGCATGCCCCGCTCCCGCTTTGAATCGTTTGTATCGTGCGATCGACGACTACGTTGCCGTAAGCTGATCGGCAGGATCTTGGCATCGGTGCAACCACTGACCTTGTCTCCTTGGCAGGCAAATCATACGTGGGGTTCCCGCCGTCGCGCCGGTAGTACGCGAGGAGTGTTAGCGCAGTCGTGTTCGTCGAAGGCTTCCTTCACTCTTGCTGGCGGCGCGGCAGAAGTTCTGGTGCCAGGATGGGATGAGATCCAACCGCATGCCGCGCATCCCCAAGCCGCGAAGGTGCCGTTTTCAAGCCAGACAAGATCGCTAGCCATTCAACAGATTCTCATAAGACCATGGGAATTGGCGAGTCCTGCGAGAGTTTGCATTGGCTCAATTTGAATTCAAAGAAAAAATCTTCATCAAAATTGCAAGTGCGCCCCGCTCGAACCGGCTTACTCTAACGCAGGGGTAATAGCAGCGAGAACTCAAGAAGGCAACAAGTGTTCATCGGGAGAGAGTCACACGGATAACGCCGAAAAGAGCGAGAGTAATGGAGACTCTTCGGAATCCGCCCCTCTCAAGAGGCGTTGTACGAACATTGTACGGGAAATTTTACTGCCTGCAAACTATTGATAATAATGGAGACAGTGGTGGAGGCGACGGGAGTCGAACTATTCAGGGTATTGATAACATGTAAGTTATTGATTCCAGGAACTGCCACAACGGCTAAAAAGGCCCCATTGCCCGATCCATTGTACGTTTATTGTACGAAAATGCTTTTCGCTTTGGAGTCCCACGGGCACACGTTGCGACCTCAGTATCCCATAGATTCGCCGTGATGGATCGAGAAAAACACCCACGTACGGCTCCGGATGTGTTGTCCCTGAATCATTTGACCGACTCTTGACCCGATCGTGAAGCCTGTCGAGGTGCCGATGCCGACGTCGGGGAATCTGGAATCAGGACCTTCTTCACCGATTCGGGAATTTCATTCGCATGCGCGAGCAGTTCGCTAGCCTGCCATAGTTGGGTGTCGGATAGCTTGGTCTTGAAGGAGGGCATCCCCGAAAGGCGGATTCCGTTGGCTGCCTTCCAATAAGTCTCCGATGCTGGGTCATCGGTCACGCCCTTGCCGCGGAACAATTGTGGCGGCTTCGGAAACATCGTTGTCGCATAGTCAATGGGTGGCTGTCCTGGGAGTCCGTGACACAAGGCACAGTGCTGTTTGTATACGCTCGCACCGGCAAGAAAACTAGGTTCGTCCGCGGGCACAGGAGATGGAGGAATGTGTTGCTTCTCAATATGCGCGTCCAGAGCCATATTCGCGAACTTCTTCTCAAACGGCATAGGCGGATCGGCCGTAGCGACTGGCGCCATGCCAGTGGAAAAATAGAGGAAAACACACCCCACTGAAATCGCAATGGCCAGAATGAACCCGATCACGATGCCCTTGATCACTTGTGCGCTCCTGTTCTTGATCAGAAATTAAAAGGATACCCCAGAATCATCTTGGCAATCAGGTGGTCAGTCGCGCCCGTGACGCCCACGCCGAGTCCGAAATTGATCTCCCACTGCGGTGCGATATTCAAATCAATCGCAGGGACAATCTGGTGCTGTTGCTGCGAGACCGCATCGAATCCCGTCACCGGGCCGACTGAACCGTCATATTCCAGACCTCCCGCGACTTTCGGAGTGAAATCGTAACTGAATTTGAAATTTGGCGAAAAGACAACGCCCTGGTTCACGCTCTCGCCGTGGAAGGAGCGGTCCAGCGTGGGGTTCAGAGACCAATACCATCGTCCGGCTTTTTGATCCACGATGGGGCGGATTTCCCACGTCCAGGTGTCCACGGAATATTGCCTTCGCTGGTAGCCGATTTCATTCGAGAGGCTCACGCCCACCGGCCAGTTCCATTTCTTGGGGATGGCAACACGCGGCCGTATGTGGTCTCCCACCCATTGCCAGCTCTGCCCCTCGGTTATGGAAGTGAAGATGTAAAAGCCGCACTCGAACCAGTCATTGAAGCCGTGTGTGATCTCGACGGTCTCGTGTTCAGCGTGATTGGTGGGATAGACGCCATCTACGATCGTCTTCGAGCCGTCGATGGTGAAGTTGCTATGGAGTTCAACCATGGTGTGCGCTGATCGACCAGGTCGGAACCGTACACCTGAATTTCGTAGTTGTCTTGAGCACGGCTGAGAGGTGCAGCAAAGATAAAGATGAGGATTCGAAATACGATCGCGAGTTGTCGGTAGCACATCGTCCGATCGCATTCACAAGATCCCATGAGGAAGATTATCGCCACAGAATGAATTCATCGTGGCGAACAAATGACAAGTTGTTCATATTCCCTCGCGACGCGCTCCAACCTGCATCAACCTTAGTAGTATGAGGAGGTTGCTGTCATCTTCGTTTGTTCCTATGGTCTGCCGTGTACTGGTTTCCGCTAACTTGTTGGTGGGAGGAGTTGTGGCGATTGGACAGGAACAGTCAAGGCTGCCCGATGCACCAAGCGCAAGTCAGACTCAGTCGAGTCCATCCAGCGTTGCGCAGAGCGTACCGCAGCATGAACCGAGCAAGAATCACATGTTCTGGATAATCCCCAACTATCGCTCGGACGAGAACTCGGCGGAGATCAAACCGTTGACGCCTGCCGAAAAGATGAAAGTTGCATTGGACGACTCTTTCGATCCCTCAGCGTTTCTGGTGGCTGGCATCTTTGCCGGCCTATCGATGGCGCAGAAGCAGTACAGTTCCTTCGGAACGGGAGCGCAGGGGTTTGGCAAATATTACGGAGGAGCATTCGCAGATCAAGCAATTGGCAACATCATGAGTGAAGGGCTATTTCCAGTCGCGCTGCACCAGGATCCTCGTTATTTTGTGAAAGGCACGGGGGGATTTTGCAAGCGAACTGGATATGCGATAAGCCGGGAAGTTATCACTCGCGGCGATGATGGCCGCAACCACTTCAACACATCCGAGCTGGCCGGAAATGCTGTGGCCGCAGGCATCTCCAACCTCTACTATCCGGCCGTGAATCGATCATTTGGAAATACCGCGAACAAGTGGGGACAACAAATAGCCCTGGATACCTTCTTCAATGTGGCAAAAGAGTTCTGGCCCGACGTGCGCAACAAAATGTTTAGGCATTGAGCGCGTGACGCTGACACCTGGTTAACGCTGTGGGGCGATGGAGAGCAGAGAGGACAAAGCTGACCATGCCACGAAGACCTCCGATCTCCACTGAGACATCGCAAGCGTACGCAACGCGTATCGAGTTTTGCAGAGTGTTCGCGGAAAACATGGATAGTCTGCATTTGCTTTCGTTCTTGCTCACAGCCGATCAGACGAAGGCTGAGGAATGTTTTGTTTCCGGCTTGGAAGACTGCGTCGAAGGAACTTACGTGTTTCGAGACTGGGCGCAATCCTGGGCCCGGCGGACCATTATCCAGAATGCAATTCGGATGTTGGCGCCCCGCAAGAACCACTCGACCGTCGCAGACGTACCGAGCGATGCGGTCAGTTGCAGTTTTGGACGGACGCAGGATACTGATTACGCAATCGCGCGCATTCTCCGGCTTGAACACTTCGAACGTTTTGTCTTCGTGATGTCCGTCCTTGAAAGATACTCGGATCAGGATTGTTCCGTTCTGCTTGGCTGCTCGCGGCAGGATGTTGGGGAGACAAGAATGCGAGCGTTGCAGCATGTCGCGGAGCCAGACAGGTTAGGCACCGTGGCCTTGTCCGGGTGCGGCTGCAGCGATCCTGAAGAGGCACAGACGCCAGAAGCGCAGTTGGAGCCGCAGTTTTGAAGACTGTGAACCGAAGCATCTTTAGAAAGATACCGAGAGCCGTTCTGAAGCAGGCTCTACGAAAAACAAGATCAACAGATCGGCATCGCTCGTGACGGTCCCGTGCGGTGAATCCTAGACGATTCAAGTAAGGAACTGTCGTGAAAATTCTGCTCTACAACCCCGACAACGGCGTGACTCGCAACTTCATGCCGCACCTCTGGATGTTTTTGCTCAGATCCCTGACTCCTCCCGGCCATGAAGTGCTGCTGATCGACGGCAACGCTCAGCCGATGGACGAGCTTCAGATCGCGCAGTACGTTCAAGATGAAAAGATCGGACTGGTCGGCATTGGTGCCATGACCAGGATGATCGCCAAGGCGTATCGCGTAGCCAATGCCATTCGCGCCACCGGAGTTCCGGTCGTCATGGGTGGTCCTCACGTTACCGAGCTGGCCGACGAGGCTCTCGGTCGCGATGGCGGACCACGCCACGCCGATGCCGTCGCTCTAGGCGAAGCCGATGAAACGTGGCCGCAGATTGTGAACGATGCTGCCCGCGGCGAACTCAAAGCCATCTACGCGCCGGTGGATGCAGCCGGGAAAGACAAAAAGCCATCGCTAAAGGAGTACCCGGTCATTCCTTGGCAATCGATCGATCTTGCTCAATTCAATCTCGTGCCAACGGCCGTCGCGCCGTTACTCAACCGTGTCGGCACGGGCTGGGGCTCTTTCCGCATTATTCCAGTTGAGTCGGGGCGTGGCTGTCCCTACGGCTGCGAGTTCTGCACCGTGACCGGATTCTTTGGTGACTCTATCCGCTTCCGTACCAATGAGAGCGTGGTAAATGAATTGCTGCTGTTGAAGGCGCGCGCCCGCAGCGAGAAGGGCCAGATTGCCGTCTTCTTCATCGACGACAATTTCGCTATCAATGTAAAGCGCACCAAATCGTTACTTCGCGACATCATCGCTGCCAAAGCCCAGGTCCACTGGGTCGCCCAAATCAGCGCTAACCTCCTGCGTGACGAAGAACTTGTCGACCTAATTGCAGCTTCCGGTGGCAAGTGGATCTTCATCGGCATGGAATCCATTGACCCGACTAATCTCAAAGACGTGAACAAGGGATTCAATAAGCCGGGTGAGTATGCGGCTGTGCTCGAACGGCTCGCGCGACGCAACGTCTATGCGATCACATCATTTATCTTCGGTATGGACAACGACACTACCGGCGTGGCCGAGCGCACACTCACGCAAGTCCGAACTTGGCCTCCGGGTCTGCCCATTTTCGGCCTGCTGACGCCCTTGCCCGCAACCCCGCTCTACAAGCGCCTGGAAACCTCGGGCCGGCTCACGCGCCCCAAGCACTGGCAGGAGTTCATCCCGTTTGCGATGGCTCACACGCCGCTCAAGATGACCATTGAAGAAGCTCATGCCGAAGTGAAATATGGTTGGGAGCAAGCGTACAGCCCGGAAGCACTGGCTCAAGCGGTCGACGTGCTCACTGACCAGCCTCTTGGTTATCGCATCAACGTCTTCCTCGCGCGATTATGCTTCCGCGGGATATATTTCCCCATGATGGGGAAAATGGCATGGCTCAAGGTTGTCGCCCAAAACCGCCGAACCATTCTTAAACTGGCGAGAGACGCCTTCTTTGGCCGTCGGACGCGACCAACGAATCCGGACGCGAAAGATGTGTACGAACCTGTCGCGGTACCGGATGTCACCAGCGAAGTGAGTGCATAACTCTCTCTGGGCACTTCTCACCGGTAGTTTCTTGATTGAGGGATTCTCGAAGCCCGCTAGAAACGCGGTGCTTACGCCGCTTGGAGCACGCTCACTGGCAGCGACAAAGTTATAACAGCGCCGCCTCCCGGACGGTTGGAGACCCGTGCACCGCCCCCATGAGCCTGGGCAACTGCATCCACAAAGGCAAGTCCGAGACCATGACCGGGAGAATTCTTTCCCTTCACGAATCGTTTGAAAACCTGACTGCCGATATCGGGCGAGAATCCCGGACCATTATCTTCAATCACTAGTTCTGCCGACCCTTGCTGCGAGCGGAGCCGGATGTTCACTCGGCAGCCCGCAGGTAAATGAGTCAATTCGTTTTCAAGCAAATTACTGACCACACGATTCAGCAGGGTCACGTCCGCATCCACGACCACGTGCTCTTCAAGGTCAGTGGTCACTTCGTGATGATGCTCACACATCGCCGGTTGGTAAATGTCGACTAGTTGTCGCACGACATCGGAGAAGTCAACTGGGCAGCGATCGATGTGAAGCGCACCCGCATTCGCTTCGGCAAGGTCCAGCGTGGTGTTCAGCAACTGCAAGAGCCTATCAAGGTCTTCGATCGCCTCACCAACCGAGTCGCGCCACGTATCATTTCCTTCATTACATAATGCCGATTCCAGCGTTCCACGAATCAAGGTCACCGGACTTTTGAGGTCGTGCGCGATACTGCCAGTGACAGTGCGAAGCTGATTCACCGAAGCCTGGAGCCGGTCCAGCATGTTATTAAAAGTCTTAGCCAATCGCGAAATCTCATCTGAATTCACAGGTTCAGGCAAGCGTTCCTTTAAGTCTTCGGTTCCAATTCGCGCGACGGTTTCCGTAATTCGTTCCACACGGTGCAGGGTACGGCGTGCGCTCCAGTAGGAGATTACGAAGCCGAGCAGAAACATGCCGCACCAAAGTGTGAGAAAACGCCGGGCCAATGTGTGCAGCACATGTTGGGCCCCATGATCTGATAGTCCGAGATAAACAGTTCTTCCGTTTTGCGCCTTCTCAACCACGCGAAACGTTTGTCGATATCCTTCCACCGTTATGGACTTCGGTGGCCCTGGAACCAAATTCGTCCGCTGAATCGCTGCGACGAAAGCATCCTTCGAGCTTGGACCTACCCACAACGGACCCTCAGGGTTATTGGGGTCTGTTGCCAAGAAGAAGACGGAATTCAGCCTTTCGCCGCGGGCATTGCGCTCATCCGGCACTTCCTGAGTAGCAAGTTCAGCCACCTCTCGAACTATGCGTTTGTACAGGTGATCGCTCGGAGTATCGGCCGAGACCTGAGCCAGAACCTCTGCTTCGCCACTAAGCCAGGTGTCACTGCGCTCCCGAATGCCCTGAGCGACAAGGAAATAAACTATGGAGAAAGCCACAGCAGTTCCGAGCGCGAACGCCAGAGTTGTCCAAATCGAAATCCGCCAAGCGGCGGTAGAGCGCAAATTCCTAGGCATGTTTGAGAACGTAGCCAACACCACGAATTGTGTGAATCAGTGGTCGCGGGGTGTCATGATCCACTTTGCTGCGCAGGCGATAAATGTGAACATCGACGACATTGGTTGCGGGATCAATCCTCATCTTCCAGACATGGTCCAGAATCATGGTCCGGGTCACCACTCGACCTTCGTTGCGGCAAAGATATTCCAGCAAAGAAAACTCCTGTGGGGTCAATTGCAGCAAGTTTTCGCCCCGGCGCGCTTCGCGACGAACCAGATCAAGCTGCAAGTCGGCAGCTTGCAGACGCACCGATTCATTCTGTGGAACCGCCGACCTGCGTAGGAGATTTCTCAGTCTTGCCAGCAGTTCCGGCAGTGCAAACGGCTTCGTGAGGTAGTCGTCTCCGCCCTGCTCCAGTCCCCGGACCCGCTCGTCGACAGAACGGCGGGCGGACAAGATTAAAACCGGCGCTGCATTACCGTGGGCTCGGCAACGCGCAATCAAGTCCAATCCATCCAGGTCTGGGAGTCCAAGATCGATTATGAAGGCATCGTGAATACCCTCCAAGGCCATTGTTTCGCCAGCCTGTGCTGTACTGGCTGTATCCACCTGATATCCGGCCTCCACCAGCGCGCGCTTCAGGAAGTGCTGGATCGGTATGTCGTCTTCTACCACTAACAATCGCATCGGAGATTCCCGCCCGTCCAAGACTTTACACCTCCAGATGGGATGCAGGAAACAGGATCCTGGAAACTTACCTAAGCCAGCAAATCCGCATTCACTGCGGACGCCAGGTCATATCCACACGCACGGGAATGTCGTTCTTGACCGGCATCGTCAACAGCGACGGGGGGTCGATCTTGAAATCCGTTAGCGTAGCCGGAATTGTCCCCGTAATGTGAGTCTCACCGCCTTGGGTCTCCACTTTGAAAGGAACCTTTTTGTACTGGGCAGTCTGGCCGGCGAACTGAATCTCCAAATCAGCATTGATGGTCGCCGATGAGGCAGCCAATTCGGGCAGGCGGGTTCGTACGGTGACGATAGGAAACTCCGCGCCGCGCGTAACCTGAACCATATGAAGGTCGCGATTGCTGTCCCCCGAATCAAACGACTTCACGGCTACCGCGATCAAGAAATCGCACTGTCCGTCGTGGCAAACGCCCTTGCCTCGCGCCGCATGGCTCACACCCTCGGACTCATGCAGTGGGTGCGACACATGGTAGGTGAGTGTGCTTTGTTTGAGGATCCATTGGCTGTCGGCGGCAAACGTGGGGAGGGTCACGAGCAAGAACGCGATCAATATTTTATTTTTCATAAACTGTGCTCAGAACTTCACTGATACCGACAATAGAGCTGCCCCAAACGCCCCCGCCGTAACGATGGCCACCGGGCCATGCGCCTGCGCGATCCCATGGACCTTTTCGCCGTTGTTCTTCTGACTGAAGGCCATTGCCCCGAGAATGGGAGTGAGGATCATGCCCGGGCCGTGAATCCAAGCCATCGCCTCGTGAAACTTGATCGGACCGCGCTTTTTGGTTCCGGGAATTCTGGGAGCGCGAATGGCGTAATAGGCCGTGATCCCGTATAGGTCGCCGGTGACCGCACCCAGAGCAACGTGCAAATCGCGGGATGCGGTGCCTTCACTCTTGCCCCCGGCATTCAGAGACGTGACAACGGTCGCAATTAAGGGAATGGTCGTGATCAGACCCATCCGTTGATGGATCTTCAGCATGTGTGTCCGTTTATCCAGCAACGCTTGCTCTCGCGGGTTTCCTTGAGTCTGGTCCGGAGTAAGGCCCAAATCCGAAAGCGAAGGCGCTGTACTGCTGGATGGGGCGTTCGGCAAATTATCCTGTTGCTCTAGCGTTGGTTTGATCGTGGTTGGCGCACTGGCCTGCAGCTTCTCGTCCACAACTGATGGCTTAGTTCCATCGACAGTCGCGGACGGAATCTCCAAAGTCTGGAAACCGGCGGCCGCAAGCTTCATCCGATAATTCCCCAGCGGCAGATCGTCGAATCTATGAGAGCCATCCGTCCCCGTCGTGGCGCTTCGTGCCTGGCCGTTGTCCACGCTCGTCACCGTCACGGTGGCGTTCGCAACCGGATTACCGGACAAATCCACGACCCTGACCGTCAGCACTCCCATTCCGGCCGTCTGAGCGACCAGTGAAGGTACGAGTTGAAGGAGTAACCAAATAGCTAAGACACAAGGGAGAGCACCCGGCCGATTGCCAAACCTATTCCTCAACATCAGTCACCTCGCGCTTTCTAGAAATAGAGACTGTGTTTTCCTGAACTATTTCGCACTGCATGCCGCACTGAGACCAGCCTTGCAATGAGCATGGAAGATGTGGCGTCCGATCAAGTAACCAAGTGTGCTTCCCACTACAACATCGGAGGGGAAGTGGTGCAGACTGGTGAATCGCGTCACCGAAACAGCCGCTGCGGTTCCGTAAGCGAGCCACTCTACCCAAGGCTTTGGGTATTCGTGCGCAATTGTGCTGGCAGCTGTCCACGTGATATTCGTATGGCCGGAGGGAAATGAATTGTCCAAGCCGCTGGTCCGAAAGAAATGTCCCTGACCTGTTCCTTGTAAAGGACGTTCACGCTCCGCAATGAGCTGCAGCACGGCATACACGACCCCGCTATTTGCCATCGCCTCGGCTCCAAGCACGCCGGTTTCGAAGGCATGAGAATCTCCTTGGGTCTTTCCGTCGATGAGAAGCACCCCCACCGCACTAGCGGTAGCGAACAGTCCAACGTCGGAGATATCAGCACTCGCGCTCGAAGGGTTTCTCGGAAGCGCGCCCGAAGCATGCTTGTCAATCGCGATCAGGCCTGCCGTGACAACGGGGAGTCCGATCACCCACTTCATTTCAGAACGATGGAGAGGAGCTGTATAAATATCGGCCTGATCACGAAGCCAACGTTTGACCCATCGAGGGAGAAATTTGCCGCGACTCGAATCCGTAGACGCCGGGACAGACGATTGCTGCGGATCGGCGGAAGTAGCCGAGTCTCCAGCCGCGTAAGAGCTCGTACGCATGACCGCTGATGGAGCGTTCGGCAACCCCTGCGAGGCGGCCAATGTCGATTGCAAAATACTCGCCAATAGCAAGATCAACAGGCGGCCCCAACCCTTATCGAACACGTACAAGGACATGTTAAAGCCGAGTTCAGAGTGACGCTCGCGTGTCACACCACGACCGGCAGCCCACTTTTACGATACGACCGGAACATTACCGCTCCCTTTCGCGAAGATGACAGTTTGTTCATCCTGAACCATTTTCCCCCTTCCACTCCCGTCTACGCTTACGATTTCCTCGATACCAGCGTCGGAGTTGCAACCATTCTCCGTCTTTGGAGCTTCATAGTAGATACGGTTCTTTCGCTTCTCTGGTCACCTGGTATTCACAATTGTCTGCGCTTCACGCAACGTTTGAAGGATTGTCTCTTTCCCAGCGCAGAATAATCGGGAGTTATTACAATGCGACGAATTGTATTCGGGCTGACAGTGCTGACGGCTGGGTTGTGTACTGCCGTGAGTGTCGCGCAGACGTTGAAGCAGCGGCCTGCGGCGGGGACACAGCAGCAGAACGAGGATATGCCTGCATCGCAGAAGATGTCAGAAAGCGTGGACGCTGCACCGGTGCCGATGCCGATGAGCGTTGGGGTTGGCACTCCCATCAAGGTGGCGATTGACTCGGAGGTGCGGGTGCGGAAAGTGGGTCAGGCGATCCAATGCAGGACAACGGAGCCAGTGTATGCGTTTGACAAGCTGCTGATTCCGGCGGGAACGGTGGTGAACGGGAGAGTTTCGGCGATCGATGCGGTACCGAAGATGGTACGAACGATGCAGGCGGCAAATGGCAATTTCTCTCCATCGCGGAAGGTGCATGTGCAGTTCGATGAGCTGGTCATGGGTGATGGGCGGCGGGTGCCACTGCAAACGGTGGCTTCGCCGGCTCCGGATGGAGTGCTGCGGTTTGTGTCGGCGAAGGAGAAGCCAGAACAGAAAAACCAGGTGCAGGATGCGGCTTCCAAACAGGTGAGTGCAACGCGCCAGGCGATTCACCAGAAGTGGAACGACTTACAGAACCAGATTCACGAACCGGGAAAGCTGCACAAGGTGAAGAGAATCGTGCTGGCGCAGTTGCCGGTGCATCCGCAATACATAGATGCGGGGACGAGCTTCAACGCGAATTTGTTGCAACCTCTGGATTTTGGGACTGAGGCGGTGAAACCGGAGAGGCTTACGGACATTGGATCGCCGCCCCCTAACGGGAGCGTGGTGCATGCGCGGCTGGTGACACCTCTGAGTTCGTCGACCGAAAAACAGGGAGACATGGTTGAGGCGCTTATCACCGAGCCGCTGGTCGTCTCGCATCACCTGATTCTTCCCGAAGGAAGCGTGATTAAGGGCTCGGTGCTACAGGCGCAGCCAGCGCGGCGAATGGGACGCAACGGACAGTTACGAATTTTGTTTCACGAGGTTGCGCCGCCAAATGGTATCGAGCAGAGAGTTGAGACAAACTTGGAGGGCGTGGCGGTCGCCAAGGGGGAACACTTAAAGCTCGACGATGAGGGTGGGGCGCAGGTGACCACTCCGCGAACGAGATATCTGACCACAGGAATTCAAGTTATGCTGGCGGCCTCGCAAGCTTCTCCGGATCGCGATGCAGGACAGGGGGGCCAGAGCGTGGGCGAAGCAGGAGGCGGTGCGGTAAGTGGTGCATCGGGATTTAAGTTGGTAGGAATGGTTGTGGGAATCGCTGCACATTCCCGCGTGGTGTCCGCCGGTTTCGGATCGTATGGAGCGGCATTGTCGATCTATTATCATTTTCTGGCGCGAGGACGCGATGTGGTCTATCCGAAAGACATGCCGATGTTGATAGGGCTAGGGACTCGCGACGGCAAATCGGCGAAAGCCGCAGAACCTTCGGCGAAATTCGTGCGATGATCGACCCGTCGTTCTGCCCCTAATGTAGGGGCAACCGTGTTCGGCAGCGGCTATGTGCTCTTGGCCTTCCTGCGAGCCGATCTGGTCACCCATCGAGGTTGGTTGACGGATGCGCAGCTCGTAGATGCTGTTGCTGTGGGCAAGTGACGCCAGGACCGGTTTTCACAACGGCTGCGTTTCAGCCATGCGTTGCGCCCCGTCTTTCTGCCAACCATGCGTCAAGAGACCACGCGCCAGCACCAACCAGTAGCAGAAAGATGAGGTCCAGCAACATGCTCACATCCGTGCGGGCTTCATGCAGCGTTGCCCAAAACCCGTTTTTTGCAAGCGTGACGATTTTGGTCGAATATATGGCGACGGAGATATCAAAGAGAAGCGGCACGGTCGCTAGCCGTGTGATAAGGCCAAGCAACAGCAGAGAGCCACACACAATCTCAACCACCCCGACAAATGGCGCCATGACCTGCGGCCAAGGAATCCCGATTTTCACAAAGCGTCCGACTCCGAGGGAGTCAGGGAACAAGAACTTCTGTATGCCTTCGGAAAGAAACACCCAGCCCACAAGAATACGAATCAGCAAGACCGCTTTCACTGTGCGATCCAGCCAAGTTGCGTCAGTATTCAGCGACATTGAATTCTTCTCCTTCCGGGTGGCACCTTCGGTACCAATTCAACCGACCAACGCCGTTGTCCTTCAGTCATTCAACGCATGTCGCGCCGACGAATCCCCGAATATGCGAATCCCAACCCAGCAGCCCAGCGCCTCCAGAAGCACGAGCAACATAGCGCTGATCTGAAAAGAGAGTTTCAGGTCTCCCGACGGCATGCGCAATATGTTGTCTGTGCCCGGACTCAGAAAATGTGCGTAGGTGCCGATGACCAGGGCGACGGCAAAAGGAAGAATAATCATACTTCCAGCCAATTTGCGGAACCCTTTTGCGAGCGCGACAAGTCCGGCGACTGGAAACAGATTGAACACGATCAACAGTGGAGGGAACAACCTCGGAGTGCTGGGCTGAACCTTGACGAGCAACAACAAATGCCATATCACGGCGACGAAATGTCCCAGCACAATCGCTGCGCTCCAAAGAAGCAGCTTTCTTGTGGAATCAGCATTTGTTGGTTCCATCAACAACCTCCTTAATGCGTTACTGGCCGCTGCCCGCCCAGTTCGAATTCAACCACTGTTAAATGCGATGTGCTGTGAGGATCAAACATAGTCAAAGAGTGTCATAAACCCGAAATCCATGTGAAGTTGCTGATGGCAGTGAAACAAAGTCAGCCCCGGATTGTCGGCGATAAAATCCACTTCCACTTCCTGATATCCGCCCACCATCACAACATCCTTCATCACGCCAGCGGTCGGCTTGCCGGCGAGCCTGGTCAATTCGAAACTGTGACGGTGAAGATGGATGGGATGAATGTCGTCGCTGGCATTGCGCATCCGGATGCGGTAGCGCTTTCCCTGCTTCAGATGGTAGGTGGGTGTCATCGAATCGCTCGACGAAACCGCGTCATTGATAGCCCACAGGTTGAATCCATGCTCGGCAGCGTTCCGCTTGGTAAAGGTCATTTCAATTATTTCGTCCGGCTCGGAAGTGGCTCCGTTCGGATTAGCGAAACGGGCGTAGCTCCAATGAAACGGCTTCGGCGGTGTCCACACCGGCTTTCCTTTGTATCCCGCATATTCCAGGACAATACCCATGCCGTGACCGCGATCGTCATCCGCAAGATCACCCATGATCCACACACCGGGATGGTTCATCTCGACGATGGCAGAAATGCGCTCAGCCGTTCCCAGCCACAGCACCGGGACTTCGGCAGGCGTCGGAACCGCATTGCCATCTAACGCGACAACCTTGAAAGAATGCCCTGGCAACGCCAAGCTGCGGATCTCGGTGGCGCTGCCATTCAGAACATGAAAGAGCACGCGCTCGCCCTGTTTCACCCGCACCGGTTCGCCATGCCCCAACAGCCGACCATTGACCGTGAAGTACCGATAGCCCACCTCATAGCCGTGCGGCATCCCTTTTGCAAGCGAGACTTTCATCGCTGACTCGCCAGCCGTTTCCAGTTCCTTGGCTGGTGTAGCGGGGGTCAGAAAATCCTGCGCCATGTCACCGCCTTGACTGAAAGACGGTTCGAATTCCTTTAGAAAGAGAAAGACTTCCCGGTCGTAACTCCCGGCCTCACGCTTGGGTTCGATGTACACGGGGCCGACTTGGCCGCTGTACTGTCCGGCGTGGAGATCGGCCCCCGCCCGATTATGCGTGTGATAAAAACGGAAACCGGAGGGTCGCGGCGTGAAAACTATTCGGCGCATTCCGCGCGCCGGGATGAAGGGCGTTCCTTCTTCGGCAGCGCCATCCACGTCAGTGGAGACCATTTGGCCATGCCAGTGCAACTGCTCAGGAGTGTCTGTGTCGTTGTGGACTTCGACCGTCGCTGGCTGATGTTCTTTGAAACGCAATAAGGGTCCTGGGAACTGTCCGTTATAAGTGATCGTGGAGACGATGTGTTTGGGGGCGATTTCAACTGGACTTGGGGCAATTCGCAAGATGTAGTCCGGCCGGTTCGAATCGGACTGTGAGGAAACCTCTCCGAAACCCCTTAATCCGAGCGTAGCCCCCAGGCCCAGCGGGCCTCTGGTGCGAGCCAGCCCAGCACCGGCTATGATCCCCGTCATTCTGAGAAAGTCCCGGCGCCCGGGTAGTTGTTTTCCCACGAAACTGTCTCCAAATACAGCGTACTTTTGTTCCCAATTAGTTTATTCCGCGCAACAGGAACTTCTTGAGAATCCGCCTCTCTCAAGAACCACGCTTCAGACAATTCAAGGATTGAGGCACTTTGTTGTCAAGCGGGTCAGGGATTCCGAGCAGCATCCGATCCCACGCAGGATGACTGTCTTCGCGTCAATCGTCCTCCTGGCCTTGGGTTACAGCCTCGTCGGGCCCACTTTGTCGGTATAGACAAACCGAAGCTCAGAATCAAGCTAGTCCGAAGTTTGCCATGCTACATTTACCGCAATGCGTTCTGAGATAGAACAAGCCGTGGAACTCCTGCGCCGAGGTGACGACGCCGCTATCGAGCAGGCTCTGACTCTGCTCCAAAATACCGTGTTCTCCTTCAGCATGCGCGTCTGTGGCCAACGTGAGGACGCAGAAGACACGATGCAAGAGGTACTGCTCAAGACAGTTCCGCACTTGCCCAAATTCGACAGTCCCAAGGCGCTCGTGGTGTGGCTCTATAGAGTGGCAAAGAACCGCTGCCTGATGAGTCGGCGCCGGAGCAAGTTTGCTCCCCATCCGGATCTCTCTCTGGAAGAACTCATGCCGTATCGGAAGGAACTTGAGCAACTGGGGAGTGATGGCAGCATCAACCCCGAATCATTCGCCATTCGGAGTCAAGAAGCGGGACGGTTGCGAGATGCCATTCAGCGGCTGGCGCCACAATACCGCATTGTTTTGGTGCTGCGCGATATGGAAGGGCTAACCGACGAAGAAGTGGCCGAGATCACAGGGCTACGTTCTGGAACAGTACGAGTTCGTCTACATCGCGCGAGGTTGTTTGTCCGGAAGGAATTGATGAGAGGGCTGAAACCACGCTCAGGGAGAGCAGCCGTCGCTTCGCGGGCGTCTTCCCAAGGACAGCCAGGCAACGATCAGCCCAGACCAGCCCGCTGCAAGGCCATGTTTGCGGAGCTCTCGAATTATCTCGACGAACAGCTGGATGATTCACTTTGTGAGGAACTGGAGCGGCACCTGAACGGCTGCGAACCGTGCAAGGCGTTCCTCTCCACTCTCAAGGCAACCGTCGAACAGTGCCGACGATCACCCACGGAAAGCCCTGACCGCGAGAAAGCGGCCGAACTGCGCAGGAAGGTACTTGCTGATTACGAACGCTTGGTCGCGAAAAACGTAAACCCGTAGTCGATGGCTACGAGCCTGGATAGCTAGAAGCAGCTGCGCTTTGCAGCGCGTCCTTGATCTCTTTTTCAAAGACTGAGATGTCGGTTGCGCCAATACGTTTGGCACTGATCCGGCCATCCCGCCCGATCAGGAACGCGATCGGCAATCCGAGCACTCCTCCATAGAGTTCACCCGTCTTTGCATTGCCCATCACAACCGGGTAGTTCATTTTGAAGCGCTGGTAGAAATCGCGCACAGGTTCCGGTCCATCATCCATGGAAACGCCAATGATCTGCAAGCCCTGGCCGCCGTACTTATTTTGGAGTTCGACGAAATGCGGAATCTCGTCCCGGCATGCATCGCACCAGGTTGCCCAGAAGTCCAGAAGGACGACCTTGCCCCGATAGGATGAGAGATCGAGTTTCTGTCCCGTTAAATCGGGAAGAGAGAAATCGGGGGCCAGGGATTGTTCGGCGATACCCTTGCCCCTCATGCCGGTGGGCGCGCCATGATGACGGGTTATGAAATAAAGTCCCGCTATTGCGATCAATGCTAAGCCGAGGAGAATCCGTTTCTTCAATATGCCGACCCCAGCCAGGAAACGATCAGATCCCTAGTCTCCCTTGCCAACCGGATAGCCCTTCTCGACCCAATCTGCCCCGAAGTTGTCCGCAATATAAAGAATTTTCACATTGGTGAAGCCCATCGCATGCAGCGCATCGTCCGCAGGCTTGACATTCGGACAGTGGCTCCACGGGCAGCAACCGCAATACAGAACGATGAACTTGCTTCGTGGCAAGGATTCCACTCGCTTCCGCAAGGACTGCAAGCCAGTCTCGCTGGAGGCCGGGCCAATGTATTCCGAGCCGGGGATGTGAGCCTGGGTGTAGAGGACGTGGGAACCCACTTGAATCATTAGCGGTTTCTCGCTCTTGGGAGACTGAAGAATCTTGACCAGTTCGTCGGGCTTGATCAGGCGCGAGGCCGGAATGAGGCTCGCCTGATAACCGAGAACCCCAGATGTTAGTGCAATGGCGACGGCCCCAAAGATAAAGATAAGGAGTATCGGGCGAAATTTGATAGGAAGACTCATTGGAGTTCTCTCCGCATTATCAATTCCTGATCATACAGTCCGCAAGGAGAGGCACTGAGTTCGCAAGCCATCGGATACCGAAATTTTTCCTGTAACAAAATCTGTCCGTCTGCATTTATTCCTGTGCTCGGTCGATACGAACAGTAGGAGGAAATCATGATCACAGCCAAAGTCGAACTGACTCAACCACTTAAGCAGCAGCGCCAATTTGTGGCCCAGACCGGAAGCGGCCATCACCTGTTGTTGGACGATGCAGCCGGGGGTACCGGCCCAAAGCCGATTGAACTGGTCGCCGCCGGATTGGCCGGGTGCACGGCGTTCGACGTCGTCACCATCCTCCGCCAGAAGTATCACCAAAAAGTCACTGGTTACGAGGTGCGGGTCGAAGCCGATCAAGCGGAGCGCCCGCCCCAAGTGTTCACGGCAGTGCGAATCCACCATGTGGTCACCGGCTTTGAACTTGACGTGGCAGCGCTGGAGGAGGCCATCCGTCTTTCCGAGGAAAAGTATTGTTCGGTGGGTGCCATGGTGCAGAAGACTGCGAGTTTTCATACAACCTACGAAATCGTGGACGACAAGACGGAGTGGGTGAAGCCGATTCAGGCCGCGGGAGTTCAGGGTTGAAAGCCTTGTTCAAAGTGGTTCTGAGCATCGTCACGATTTGGCTACCTTGTGTGTCTGTTTCAGCTCAGCAAGAGGCCCAGCCTTCGTCTCTTACTCTGAAGCAGGCGGTGACAATCGCATTGGAGAAAAATCCTCTACGCAAAGCGGCGATCGCAGACACAAGAGCTGCCTCGGCCGGAGTTCGTGAGGCGCGCTCGTTCCTCATGCCACACTTGAGTTTTTCCGAAACGGCGACGCGCGGTGATGATCCGATTTACGTGTTCGGCACCAAGCTGCGCCAACAGCGCTTTACCAACACCGATTTCGACCTGAACAACTTAAACACACCTCTGCCCTTCGGCAATTTCGCCACGCGATTTGGGGGGACCTGGAACCTGTTTGATTCGTTCGCCACTTGGCACGGGGTAAATCTGGCCAGACAGATGAACGAGGCTGCCGGGCATCAGTTGGACCGCACGGATCAGGAGATTGTCTTCCGGGTGGTCAGTTGCTACTACGACGTTCTATTGGCAGCCAAGGAACTCGAAGTTGCCGAGCAGTCGGCCAAAACTGCCAACTCGATCATGGACCGTAGCCAGGCGAGATTCGACAGCGGGCTGACTGTAGAGTCAGATCTGCTGACAGCGAAAGTTCGCATGGCGGCGCGACAGCAGGAAGCGATCCGGGCCAGGAACACTCTCGAAGTGTCGCGGGCTCAGCTGAACACGGCGATGGGCATGCCGCTTGATTTTCCATTCCAACTCGCCGAAGGGTTGGCTGAGCGCACGCTTTCGATCCCCGCCATGCAGGATATAGAAAAGCAGGCGCTCACGAATCGGCCCGACTTGAAGCGCATTGCTTCCGAGGAGGCAGCCCAGCGGCAGAGCGTGTCGGTGGCCAAGTCGTCCTTCGGTCCTCGGGTGAACGCCTTTGCAGGCTGGGAAATGGATAACCCTACGTTCGTCGCCGGTGGCGGGGGCAACAACTGGTTGGGCGGGATCGAAGTGCAATTCGACATCTTTCAAGGCGGCGCCAAACGGGCGGAGCTCTCCCGGCAGCGAGCCCTCGAAGAAAAGGTCGTGGCGATGAAGCAGGCGGCTAGCGATGCCGTTCGCCTCGAAGTGAGGCGGGCTTATTACGAGACGGATGCCAATCGGCAGCAGATCGAAGTGGCCCGAGCGGCAATCGCCCAGGCACAGGAGAGTCTGCGCATCAACCAGGACCGCTACGACAGCGGCCTGACCACGATTACCGACTTGTTGGGCGCTGAAGATGCGGCGAGCCGCAGCCAGACCGACTACTGGGAGGCCGTCTATCACTTCCAGACCAGCTACGCCAACCTGGAGTTGGCGAGCGGAAGCTTGAATCCGCAATCTCCCGTGGTGATGCCATGAATCGTATAAATGCCAGACGCAGACCTTCGTTCTTGGTGCTCCTCGCGGTTGTTAGCTTCGCCGGCTGCTCTAACGAGAAAACCCGCACGGCTCCTTCGCCGGAAACTGTTCGGAACATTCCCGTGCTCGCGGTACAGCAGGCCAACGTGCCCGATTTGCTGGAAGCGGTAGGGACGGTACGTGCCGCCCAAACCAGTGACGCCGCCAGCCAAATGATGGGGAACATCGTCGAGATCCGGGCTCACGAAGGAGACCACGTTCAGCGCGGTCAAGTGCTCGCCCTAATCGACGACTCCCAGCCGCGAGCCGCCGTAGACCGCGCGACCGCAGCCGAGCTTGCCGCCCAAGAGCAACTGGTTGGAGCAGATTCCGACCTGGCCCTGGCGGAATCAACGATGAAGCGTTACCAGAACCTCTACGAAAAGAAATCGGTGAGTCCGCAAGAGTTCGACGAAGTGAAAGCCCGTCAACAAGCGGCTCTCGCGCGTCGCGATATGGCAAAGGCAGGCCAGGCCCAGGCGCAGGCAGCATTGAGCCAGGCACGCACGTCTCTGGACTACACCCGCATTCGCGCGCCGTTCGACGGCGTTGTGACGGAGAAGAGAGCCGATTCCGGCACGCTGGCCTCACCCGGCATGCCGATCTTTACCGTCGAGGACGTGCGCCGCTATCGACTAGAGGCCAACGTCAATGAGAACGATCTCCAGTATGTACGAACAGGAGAGCAGGTTTCGGTCGTCATCGATGTCCTCGACAACGCGGGTCTGAAAGGTAAGGTTGTGCAGATCGTTCCAGCCGCGGACGCCGCAAGTCGCACGTTCCTGGTGAAGATCGATTTGCCCACAGACACACATCTGCGTTCGGGGCTGTTCGGGCGAGCCCAGTTTTCTCGCGGCGAGCGGCAGGCACTGTTGATTCCGCGCTCGGCAGTAGTCGAACGCGGCCAATTGCAGGGCATTTATGTGCTGGACCAAAACAAGGTTGCGAGTTTGCGTTACATCACATTGGGAAAGCCTTCCGGTGCCGAGGTCGAAGTGCTGGCGGGCCTCCAGGACGGCGAGCGCCTCGTGGCCAAACCGGGTGTTGTGGACCTGAATGGCAAACGCATTGAGGTCCAGTAATGACTGAGAGCAAATCCAAGTTGGTGATACAGCCCCCGAAGGGCTTGCGCCTCGCCGGTCGCATTGCCCACACTTTCATCGATTCGAAACTGACACCGCTGGTGATCGTCGCTGCGCTGCTTCTTGGCGCCTTCAGCATTCTCAAGACCCCACGGGAAGAAGAGCCCCAGATCGTGGTGCCCATGCTCGACGTTTTTGTTCAGATGCCGGGTGCATCGGCGGATGAGGTGGCACAGCGCGTCAGCCTTCCCATGGAGAAGTTACTGCGCGAAGTGCCGGGCGTTGAGTATATCTACTCAATCAGCCATCCGGGCGTGAGCATGCTGGTCGTGCGTTTCTACGTTGGCGCCAAAGAAGAAGATGCGATCGTACAGACATACAATAAGCTCTACTCTAACTTTGACCGCATCCCGCCCGGCGTCTCACAACCAATCATCAAAGTCCGCTCGATCGACGACGTGCCGATTATGGCCCTGACGTTGTGGGGGAAAGACTATGACTCTTATCGCCTGCGGCGAATCGCGGGTGAGCTGGAAAATTCACTCAAACCGCTCAACGATGTTTCTGAGACCAAGATCATCGGCGGGCAGCCTAGGCAAATACGGGTAGTGCTAGACACACAACGGCTCGCAGCCTACGGTCTTGCACCGGGCGCAATCGTGGGACAACTCCAGAACGCGAACAGCCGTGGCCAATCCGGTAGTTTTGCGCGTGACAATCGCGAGTTTCAGGTTGAAGCAGGCACTTTTTTCACGAGTCTCGAAGACCTGCGTCAGGTTGTGGTTGGGGTTCGCGCCGGACATCCCGTCTACTTGCGTGACCTAGCGGAGAAGCTTGAGGACGGCCCCGCCGAAGCAAACACCTACGTGTTGTTTGCCAATGCGCGCGGTGGCGTAGGAGAGACATCTGGCGCGGAATATCCAGCGGTAACCATCACGCTTTCCAAGCGCAAAGGTACGAACGCCACCGACATTTCTGAGCGTGTGCTGGACAAGGTCAATGCGCTGCGCGGTTATGTGCTTCCAAATGATCTGAACATCACAGTCACGCGCAACTATGGGGAGACCGCGAAGGACAAGTCCGACGAACTTCTCAAACACCTGCTAATCGCAACGTTGTCGGTCACATTGCTGATTGCACTGGCGCTGGGCTGGCGTGAATCAGGCGTCGTACTTCTGGCGGTGCCGGTCACGCTCGCCCTCACACTCGCCGTGTTCTACCTGTATGGCTACACACTGAACCGGGTCACACTGTTCGCGCTGATCTTCTCCATCGGCATCCTGGTCGACGACGCTATCGTTGTGGTCGAGAACATCGTGCGTCATTTTCGGTTGCCGGAAAGCCGAGGGCGATCCTTATCTGAAGTCGCGGTCGAGGCCGTCGACGAAGTTGGCAATCCTACGATTCTTGCCACGTTCGCGGTAATCGGCGCGATCCTCCCGATGGCCTTTGTGCGCGGCCTGATGGGTCCGTATATGCGACCTATCCCGGTGGGTGCTTCGGCAGCCATGTTGTTTTCGCTGATTGTCGCCTTCGTGGTTTCGCCATGGGCGGCTTTGAGGCTGCTACGGAAACACGCGGGCGGTAGCGATCATTCCGGGCACGACACCGAAGGTTGGACCACCCGCCTGTACCGTCGCATGATGAACCCGCTCATCCGCGACGCGCACCGCCGTTGGATGTTTCTTGGTGGTGTCGTGTTGTTGTTGCTCGCCGCGGTCGCGTTTGTCCCATTGAAGTGGGTGCGCGTCAAGATGCTCCCCTTCGACAACAAGAGTGAGTTCCAGGTCATCATCGACATGCCCGATGGCACGCCACTCGAACAGACGACTCGCGTCGCGGAGGCCTTGGGACAGTATCTCGGACAACAGCCCGAGGTGATCAATTATCAGATCTATGCCGGAACCTCCGGCCCTTACAACTTCAACGGTCTTGTGCGCCATTACTTCTTGCGCAATCAGCCCAATCAGGCTGATATCCAGGTGAATCTGCTCTCGCGGCACGATCGCAAGGCGCAGAGCCACGAGATCGCACGACGATTGCGGCCGGAGTTGGACAAGATTGCCGCGCCCTTCGGTGCGCGCATCAAGCTAGCCGAAGTCCCGCCTGGTCCGCCCGTATTGCAAACTCTGGTCGCCGAAGTTTACGGACCTGACTACAAAGGACAGATTGAACTGGCGGCGCAGATCAAGAAGGTCTTTGAGCAAACGCCAGGTGTCGTGGATGTGGACTGGTACGTCGAAGACCCGCAAATCAAGTACGACATGAAAGTGGATCTGGACAAGGCAGCGCTTCACGGTATCTCGCCCGCCGATGTGACGCGCACTCTGCAGGTGGGGCTTGGCGGAGCTAACGCGGGCCTACTCCACGATCCCCACTCCCGCGAGGACATCCCTATCGAAGTGCGACTGGCGCGCTCGGATCGCTCTGGGATCGAAGACCTTGGCAGCCTGAAGCTGCCGACGCCCTCCGGTGGACAAATCGCTCTGCAGGAAGTGACGAATCTTCAACAAACGACCATCGACACCAGCGTGTATCGCAAGAATCTGCAGCCAGTCGTCTATGTGACGGGAGATGTGGCGGGGGGAGAAGAAAGTCCCGTATACGCCATCATGAAGATGAGCGAAGCTATCGACAAAATCAAGTTGCCCGATGGCTATGGCGTAAAGCAATACAAGGGCACCACCATGCCCGAGCGCACCGACCGCTTCTCCATGAAGTGGGATGGCGAGTGGCACATCACGGTGGAAGTCTTCCGTGACCTGGGACTCGCCTTTGCGGCTGTGTTGGTCTTGATCTACGTGCTGGTCGTGGGCTGGTTCCGCTCGTTCGTCACGCCGCTGGTTATCATGGCGCCGATTCCGCTTACCTTGGTCGGCATTTTGCCGGCGCACGCTTTGATGGGAGCTTTTTTCACCGCGACCTCGATGATTGGCTTCATCGCTGGAGCGGGCATCATCGTTCGCAATTCGATCATTCTCGTCGACTTCATCGAACTTCGCCGCTCCCAGGGAATGTCGCTGGAGGATGCAGTGGTCGATGCGGGCGCGGTGCGCTTCCGGCCAATGCTTCTGACTGCAGCTGCCGTCGTGGTGGGAGCGAGCGTGATCCTGTTCGATCCGATTTTCCAGGGCCTGGCATTGTCCTTAATGGCGGGAGAAGTCGCGTCTACCGTTCTGTCGCGAATCGCAGTGCCGGTCCTTTACTACCTGGCTCAGAGGGGACACTCGTTTCCACCGATGCATCCGCATGCGCCGGAAAATGTCGCTGAATGCGAAACACCGCAATGCGAAATTGTGTAGAACTGAAGGAGAACCGTTATGACCGTAGAACGAACACTTCGTTTGATTGCTGGCAGCTTTATTCTTCTGTCGCTGGCACTTGGGCACTATGTAAGCCAGTACTGGTACCTTTTCACGGCTTTTGTTGGTCTGAATCTGTTTCAGTCTGGATTCACGAACTGGTGCCCGATGATGACTTTCCTGCGTAAACTTGGAGTTGGCAGATAGGAGAAAGTGAACATGCCCAATTGGGTTTGGGGAGTGGCATTCCTTGTCGCCTATGTGGTCTTGACGCAATGGCTACTGCCAAAACTCGGCGTTCCTACCTGAAGGAGCCAAAGTTGCGCCGAGTCTCGGCGCACGATTGTTCCGAAAGACACAGATTCCGAAGAACCATGACAACGATAGTGCAGGTTGAATTTCGCGAGAGCCTGTTGTCAATCCGCGATGAGATCCTCCAATCACTTGGACATCCGGTGGTTTCCTTTCGTTTTTTTGCAAGGGTGGGTGGCGATGCTGCGTGTGCTATTTGATTTTGTTGTGGACACGTGATCAAACCCACTTGGCGCCGGCATTTCCGACTCCCGCCCTTCGCAAAAAACGCGAAGGAACGGGGCACCCACCGTGTTGGTAATGCCCGCAAGATCAAAAGCCCGGGCCACCCGGCCGAATGTTTATGGACTTCCGGTTGGGACTGCGCCTGCACGCTCGTAATTCACGATAATGACGCCTTTCGAGGTGACTGTGCTTTCCGTCACCCTGAATGCCGCTGGGATCGTGCCATCGGCAAACAATCGTTTTCCACCGCCCAACGTTATCGGATATATCTTCAGCCAGAACGCATCGACCAAATCATGCTTGATGAGCGTCTGAACGAGATTTGCGCTTCCATAAACGTGCAAATCCGACCCTTCCTTCTGCTTAATTTTGGTGATTTTTTCCGCAATATCTCCGTTTAGAAACACGGACGGCTGCCATTCGTGAGAAGTCATGGTATTCGAGGCGACATACTTGGTCGCTGTGTTGACGGCTGGCCACATGTCATTATGTCGCGGCCAGTATGGTGCCCAAATGTCAAAGGTTCTGCGCCCTATCAACAAGTCAAACGGCATGTTCATCTGCTTTCTTATGGCCGTTGAAAGAACAGGGTCGGAATGTGGACTTATCCACCCGCCATACGCGAAGCCGCCACTGGTATCTTCCTCTGGCCCGCCTGGGGCTTGTATGACACCATCAAGGGAGACAAATTCAAGCACATTGACTTTTCTCATGACTGAGTTCCTTCGAGTCCTATCTGATTTTGTTTAATTTACGGGTGTCCCCGGTTTTCGATGAGCCAGGTAATGCCACTTGGAAGCAGGGATGCTGACCCGGTTCGCGGCACCCCGACACCGGCCCGTCAGGCCGGCATTGCCGGCAGTGTTGTCACTGCCGCTCAGTTGCTTCCGTTGGTCCTCCCAAACGGGCGTACCTCGACCGGCGCCCGACAGGCGACGGCAGCCTTGCGCCCCCACGCAAGTGCATCATCCAGATTAGCGGCTTCCAGCACCCAAAAACCCCCTATGTGCTCCTTGGTCTCCAGGTACGGCCCGTCGGTGATCAGAACCTTACCATCGGGCTGCGCCCGCAGCGACCTCGCGCTGCCGGGGAGAGGCCGCCAACGAAAATCCTGACACCGGCAGCCACCATCTCATCGTTGAGCGCGTCGATATCGCGGGACATCGCTTCGTCCTCTGCGGACGGGTCGTAGTCATCGGGGTGGTGAATAGCAACCAAATACTGCGTCATGATTTCTCCATTCTCCCGTAACGGTCTTCGGGCGGGCCGGTTGCCCTGCCTTCACGATATAGTCGAACGGCCGGACCGGAATTCGACAAATCGTCCAAGAAATTTTTCTTCTTCCGTGCTTTAGAACTATGCTTTGCGCCTGGTCATCTCAATATCCGCATCGGCTTCTGACGAGTCTTTTTTTATTTCAACTGCCGAATCCGCTCCTGCAGGAATTGCCGCTCTGGTTCCTGTTGGGTCAGCGCCAGAGCTTTCTCATAAGAGGATCGAGCCTCAGCGGTCCTGCCCAGCCTGCGGTACATATCTGCACGGGCTGAATGCGCCAGGTAGTAATTTGCCAATTCGCCATGTTCCAAGACCGCGTCGATATGCGCCAGACCGGCCTCTGGACCATCGCGCATGGCAATTGCCACGGCACGATTTAGCTGTACAACTGGCGAAGGCTGAATTTGTACCAATCGGTCGTAAAGCGCAACAATCTGCCGCCAGTCGGTCCGAGCGACCGATTCCGCCTCCGCATGAACGGCCGCAATCGCAGCCTGCAGTGTGTAGGAGCCGAAGCGGCGGGACTTCAGGGCTTTCTCCAGCAATGCCACTCCCTCCGCGATCTGCTCACGGTTCCAGAGCGAGCGATCCTGGTTCACCAGCAAAATCAGCTCTCCGGTCGGCGAGGTTCTCGCGGCGTGACGGGATTCCTGTAGCAACATCAGGGAAAGCAGCCCAATGACTTCCGGCTCTGGCCGGAGTTCGGTCAGCAACCGGCCCAGTCGAATCGCCTCGCCGGTTAGCTCGGCCCGCGTTACTTCCGCTCCCGCCGCAGCAGAGTAGCCCTCATTAAAGACGAGATAGATGACCTGAAGCACCGCGCCCAGTCGCTCCGGCAATTCCTGCGGTGTCGGCACTTCGTACCGAATCGGTGTGTCTCGAATCTTTGCCTTTGCGCGCACAATGCGCTGCGCCAGCGTACGCGGAGTGATGAGGAAGGCCTTTGCTATCTCCTCGGTTGTCAGCCCGCACACCTCACGCAAGGTGAGCGCAACGTGCGCTTCCGGCGCGAGAGATGGATGACAGCAGGTAAAAATCAGGCGCAGCCGATCATCCTCAAGGCTGTCCTCTTCATTGGACCTTTCGGCCGAACTCCATTGCGCTTCGAGATATCGCACGAGCTCGTCTTGAGACGCATCAAATCTTGCCCGTCGACGCAGAGTATCAATGGCTTTGAATCGGGCCGTCGAAATCAACCATGGTCGCGGGTTGCCGGGTACTCCACTCCTCGGCCACAGGCTCAGCGCAGCCGCAAAGGCTTCGTGCATCGCCTCCTCGGCAAGATCAAAATCACCGAGCAAACGGATCAGAGTTGCCAGGATTCGTCCCGAATCCACGCGATAAAGGGAGTCGAGCAATTCGCGTATCTGCTCGGTGGAACGCTCGGACATGACGACGACCTTAGCAAACCAGCTGCCCCGAATCAATTTGGCAAACGGCGGATCGATGCAAAGTGCCCAGGTCGGGACTCTGAAATCTGGACAACAGAACGCTTCCTCGGTTGACTCAAAATCGCCAATGCACTCATTTGAGCTTCGTACAAGCTCCCCGCGTTGCTCTCGAGTCACGAGCGATCCGGAAGTTGAACCACAAAAGCGAGACGGTCAGAATTAGGCCTCGGGGAATCGAGGCATTTATGAGATGGGTTGTAGTTCGCGCTGTCCGTTCAGGACACCGCTATGGCAAATTCGGACACTAAAACGCAGTCCTAGCACTCGGACTGGATTGTTCGCATTCAATTCGCAGATTGTCGGCAAACAGGAACTTGTAATAGATCCTGCCCAAGAATGGCAGTGCGAAAACCGAGCATCCATTTTCTCCCCAGCTATTCCTGCCAGGAATAATCGGTCGTTCGATTGGTGCGTGATCGGCGAGAAGGAAAGCCGTGAGAGAATCCCGGCGGAGAACCCGCCTCTGCAGAACGCTATTGTACGAAATTAAAATGTATCCGTAAACACTTGATAATACACGAGATATTTGTGGAGGCGACGGGAGTCGAACTATCTAGCGTGTTGACAGCACGTAAGTTCTTGATTCCCAGAACCGCCACAACGGCTAAAAGGGCCTCATTGCCTGATCCATTGTACGTTTATTGTACGAAAATGTTTTTTGCTCTGACGGTCCAAGGACGCACACAGCGAGCACAAGACAGGGATTGAGCGAGTCGCGAAATGTTGCAACGGCGAGATTCACCGTCCGGGCGACATCCGCCGGCTCCAGGATGCGATTTGCCGGCTGGGGATTGAGGAATCCTGGTATCGTTTCGAAGAGCAGCGTTGGAAGAAATCGCGCGTGAATGGCCGGAGACCAAGCATCTGTCAAACGATAGAGAAGGGAGTTGTGCAATGGGTTTTGTGCCGATTCGGATGGATGAGTTCATCAAGCTGCATCGGAAGAGCAATCCTGGCGAGCGGCCCGATGAATTCATAAGTCTTCTTCGCCGGAGTGTGGCAGATGCGCGTCAAGGCGCTCGGTGTCACTGCGGGGCACCCATCTGGGCGATCGGCTCGGCCGTGGTAGGAAACGCTTGTTTCACCTGCATAACTGGCGAGGCTGATCCTTCTTCGGACTACGAAATCGATGAGGTGCTTAAGGGCGGGGGAGGTGAAACGCTTGTCGCGCAAGGTTTTGTGGATGATCAGTCAAGCAAAGTCTTCCGATTGCGCAGAGGGCATAAAACGAGTAAGCCCAATCCGAAGATGCAAGCGTGATCGATGCGCCAGTGCGCCACCGCTTGTCTCACGCCCAGATACAGATCGTACAGAGGCTGACGAATGAACCCGAAGACGCTAGGCAAGGTCGACAAATACTAAGGCCACCTTGGACGCTAGCTTGCCGCTGTGTTCCCGGAATTTGCGGCTCAAAATATCCGGAACCCCATCGCCATCCGCCCATCTGACTCCCGTGTTCGATGCTAAACAAGGTCGAGCGCCATCTTGAGAGCCTCATTCAGATGGGTGACCTTAGAACTCGAAAGGGACCCAATGAAATTCGTAAGATCGGCCTTACGAAGGCTCACAAGGTTGTCACACATGATCCAGCTTGAGTGCTTCAATCCTTCTTCTGGCCCAATCGGGACCTGAGTTGATAGTCCTTCACCATGGGTGAAGACCGGTGCACATATCACTGTCGAAAATTTAGACTCAATAAGCACCTGTCGGCTCACAACGACAAATGTCCGGTGCGACTTTGGATCACCCCCGGGCTTGTGCACACGATAAAGCTCTCCGCGCTTCACACTCGACTCCAGGTAGTCATTCCACAGATGCTTGGTACTCCATTACATCCGCCGCCTCGGCATTGAGTTGATCGGCAGCATGGTTGATTCGTTCCAAATCACGGGCCTGTACGGCTGCCCGCTCACGCTCAAGCAAATATCTGCGGAGCACGCTTTCGATGAAGGCCGAACGGGAATGGTTCGATCCAGCTAAGCGATCGATTCTGGCCAAGACTTCACCAGATAGTGTGATAGATGTCTTCTCTTTCATACTACTAATATACCACCCGAGAAGAATTCATGCGAGCAGGGTGGCACCCGCACGAATCTGTGATTTTGCATTGGCGTCTGATCCAGAGGGCTGGCGGGGACCTCAGATGAGCTCAGGCGTCGGCACTCTCTGGAGGCGAAGGCGAGTAGAACAGCTGTCGTGGTCCGCTGTCATTCCAATCGCTTGCCCGCGATGCCTCTTCGTACCAATCAGCAGTCCGCCCCCTACCACGAAACGGTAGAAGGAGTACCAGCGGAGAATCCGCCTTTGAGGGACGGCATTGTACGGAATCCTTTTTTCGCTGTAAACTATTGATACTAAATGAGATATTGGTGGAGGCGGCGGGAGTCGAACCCGCGTCCGAAAATGTTACTGGTCAAGAGACTACATGCTTATTCGCGTTCATGCCCCAGTCATTAGGCGTTGCCGCCCTGCCCGGGACGTTCGCGGCCCACGCTCAGAACGGACAAGAAACGCTAGCCGCTAGCCTGAGATCTTAACCTCCCCGCCCAGACGTAGCGGGGAAGAGCAGCCCTCTGTGTGACGCTCGCTCACAGCCCAAGGGCGAAGCTGTGGAAAGCGGCTGCCTAATTAATTAGGCTGCGTATGCCATTTGTTGATTGGCAATTATCATTTTGCTCACGATTACGGGTGTGTGCCCCCCGGCATGCCTCTTGGCCGCAAGCATCTCCGTCGAAGCCGTGACGCCCCCACTGGTGGGATTGGCCATACTCTAAAGAGCTACTTCCAATCTAGGTTTCGCCGGACTGGAAGTCAACCTGTTAGATGATGCAGCGATGTTCGTAGTCTCAGCCGCTTTGCTCTTTGCCTGACGCTGCGGGGTGGAAGGCAATTGTTGCGGCATAAATTAATAAAATTAATAAAACACTATTGACAAATTGATTTACTAAATATATTAATTGATTATATTCGGCGTGAAAAATGGATGAAGCGAAGAAATCGTCGACTGACTGGCAAGAGCTGACCCAGCTAACTCGCGGGCAGCGAATCGTAGTGGAGCGGGTTCGGATTGTGGACAAGAACATCGCCATTGAAGGCAGCTTTGAGCTTCCCCAACTAGCTCGACTGGGTTTGGAAGACCAGGTTTTCATCACTGCCTTCGTCCGTTCTCACGGCTCGATTAAAGAAATGGAGCGGATCTTCGGGGTCAGCTATCCGACCATCAAGTCGCGGCTCACTCGGATTGCTGGAAGTCTGGAGTTCGTGGAGACGAACCCCACTCCGTCGAAGAGCGAGATTCTGGAGCGGTTGCGATGCGGAGAAATTACACCGGAGGATGCGATCCGGGAGATGGAGGCGTTGAAATGATTCCGTTTGTGGCGGTTGTCAGTTTGCGCGGCCGGAAAAGCCGCACACTTCGGATATGGGTTCCCCTCATCCTGCTGTGGTTGTTTCTCGTGCCGCTCGGTGTGTTGTTATCGCCACTGGTTTTCATCGTCTTTTTGGCTTGCCGGGTGAACCCTTTCCGCGCGTTCTCCGTTGGCTGGCAGATTTTGTACGCGCTAAATGACACCGAGTTTGAAATTGATCACCCCAGCGCCGGAGTCTCAATTTGCGTTTTCTAGGAGTCAAGAATATGAATGAACATCGCCGTCAAATTCTGCAGATGCTCTCCGAAGGAAAAATTAGTGCGGACGAAGCGGAACGCCTAATCGCGGCGCTTGAGGAACGGCCCGCTGGATCGTCAGAGAATGTCTCCGACTCGGGAGCGAAGGCACGGCCGAAATATCTTCGGGTCCAGGTGGACTCGGAAGATGACGGACATGAAGGCCCGACCAAGGTGAACGTCCGAGTACCCATGCAATTGCTGCGCGCGGGAGTGAAACTGGCTGGTCTGATTCCTCCCCAAGCGCTTCATCGGGCGAACGTTGCGATCCACGAAAAAGGCATACCGTTTGATCTGAGCCAGATCAAGCCCGAAAACCTGGAAGAGTTGATCGACCAACTCAGTGACTTGAGCGTTGACGTCGACCAGAAGGATCACGCAACAAAAGTAAAGGTCAAGGTGTTCTGCGAGTGAAAAACCATTACCTTGAAAACGCCCCGCGCGTCAGCGGGCCGCGAGCTTAGCTTCCAGCCTCCCCTTCACCTCCGGCCACTCTGCATCCAGGATGCTGAAGTAGACGGTATCGCGCACGCGGCCGGTCCAGGTGATCAAATGCTTGCGCAGCGTGCCTTCTTCCTTCGCACCGACGCGCAGGATGGCGTTGCGCGACCTTTGATTCAAGGCATCGGTTTTCAGTTCGACGCGCATGCATTGCCAAACTTCGAAAGCGTGCCGCAACATGAGATATTTGGCTTCGGTGTTGACGGCGGTGCGCTGCCATGCCGGCGCGATCCAGGTTGAACCGATCTCCACTCGGCGATTGACGCGGTCGATGTTCATGTAGCGAGTGCCGCCGATCACCCGTCGGGACTTGCGCTCGACCGTCGCAAACACCACTGAGTCGCCGCGCTCCTGCTCGGCCAGCGCTTTTTCGACAACATGCTCGAAATCTTCGCCCGTGTTCATCCGGTAAGGAATCCACTGAAAGATGTCGTCGAGCGCGTCTTTGGCGGCTTGCCAGAACAGTTCCGCATGTTCGCGGCGAATCGGTTCCAGGCGAATCACGGAACCTTCCAGCGTAACAGGGGTCACGATGTGCAACGGCGTCGCGGTCAATCTCATCGCGCATTTCCTTTCTTGCGAGGCATGCGTACCATTATCTTGCATCTCGCCGTCATTTATGGGCATCTGTACTATGGTTTCGTAGGTTTTGCAGCGACGGCGTTGACCGGCCATGATGTCATCCGTCCAACACAATACAAATAGGCAGTGTCAGGAGTATTGCCGGTGAAAGCGCAGTGTCTTCCTTTTGCTCAAATCCCGCATACCACACGCCTTTTCACCGATTTCCTCGCATATCCCCCCAACGTCCGCCCCTTCTATCCGCACTCGCCACACCTCGGCCAATGGTTGAAGACGGAGGCTTCCGCGCTAAATTACGATCCCGTTCGCCGCCAGAGCGTCAGCACGATTCTTGAACGGCAGAACGCCTCGTGGGACGCTTCGCCGCAGACTTTCGCCAACCTAAGCCGCCTGCGCCGCGGCGCGGCCGCCATAGTGACCGGGCAGCAAGTCGGCCTCTTCGGTGGCCCCATGTTCGCGATCTACAAGGCGCTGGCCGCCGTTAAACTGGCGGAAGAGGCTACGGCTGCGGGCGTCGATGCCGTCCCCGTCTTCTGGCTCGCCACCTACGATCACGATCTCGCTGAGGTCAATCACACCTCAATCCCCGGCCCCGACGGCCTGCTGCGCACGCTCACGACTTCCAGCCACAGTGTGGCGGGTGCTCCGGTGAGCGAGGTGCGGTTGGGTGAAGAGATCTTGCCAGTCGTCGAGGAAGCCGCATCTCTGTTGGGAGAATCTGAAGCGTCGCAATTTCTGCGCGAGTCGTATCGTCCCGGAGAAACCTTAGGCAGCGCTTTTGCCCGCTTCTATGCCCGTCTCTTCGCGGTGTGGGGAGTGATTCTTCTCGATGCTTCCGATCCCGAATTGCATCGTGTTGCGGTTCCACTCTATCGAGCGGCAGTGGAGCAAGCATCCGAAATCGACGACGCGCTGCTGGCTCGCGGACGAGCCCTCGACGCCGCCCACTATCACCAACAAGTGAAAGTGACTTCGTCATCCGTTCTTTTGTTTACTCTGCAAGACGGGGCGCGCACGTCGATTCACCGCCGCGCGAATGGAGGAGTTCCGGAATTTGTGATTGCCAGTGAAAGGACAACGGAGAAGCTTTCACGCGCGGAGTTGTTGGATCGCATCGCCGGGGTGCCGGAAGAATTCAGTCCCAACGTGCTATTGCGACCAGTAGTGCAAGACTATCTTTTGCCCACGCTCGCCTACACGGGAGGGGCTGCCGAAGCTGCGTATTTCGCGCAGGCGGGTGCGGTCTATGAAAAAATTCTAGGCCGCGTCACGCCGCTCGTGCCGCGTTTTTCGGCAACCCTAGTCGAACCTAAGGTGCAGCGCTGGCTGCGGCAGTACGGCATCGCGGTACTAGATGCATTCCACGGGCCTGACGCCCTGCGCCAAACGCTCGCCTCGCGTGCTCTGCCGGCAGATTTGCAGGCGGCCTTCGACCGAGCGAACAAATCGGTAGAAGATTCATTTTCCAGCCTGCAGGACGCGCTGTCCAAACTGGACCCCACGCTGGTCGACGCCAGCCAGACGGGCGCTTCAAAAGTGCGCTACCAACTGGATCGCCTCCGGGAGCGCGCCATGGCCGCCGAATTACGCCGCAGCGAAGTTGTCAGCCGTCACGCAGATGCAATCAGCCAGGCTCTCTATCCGAACGGCGCTCTTCAGGAGCGAGGCATTGCCGGCGTCTACTACGTAGCTCGGCACGGAACCGAACTTCTGAAAAGCATTTACGACTCCATGCGCACCGATTGCCTCGATCATCAGATTCTCGAGTTGTAGCCAAGGCGCGTACTGCAACCGCATCCCCACTCTAGTCCTTAAGCCACGCTTCCAGTTGCACCATTGATTCGACCCGCGGTTCTCGCCGATCGCGATAGGCTCCAGCCACATCAAACAGCAGGGCTTGCATGCCTGCATTGCGGGCTCCCACATAGTCCACCGAGTAAACGTCACCCACATACAAGCTCTCATCGGCGCGCGCGTTCATGGTTTTCAGCGCTGCCTCAAAAATCTCACGACGCGGCTTCTCGAATCCCACAATTCCTGAATCTGTAATGCTCTCAAAACAGTCCGCTATGCCGCAGCGCGAGAGGATATTCTCGATGTTCCCATCGGCGTTCGAGATTACCGCGATACGAGACTTCTCGCGGATTCTATCGAGCGCCGAGCGAGTTCCCGGCAGAATCTGACCCCAGTTCGCCGAGTTCTGGGTATTCCGCACCAGTTCCTGCAACAGCCCATCGCGAGCGCCATCGAGGTCTTCGAGCAGGTAAGTGTGAAATATCCACCAGAAGCTGTGATCCGTTCGACCGCTCTGCATGCGCTCATCAAATTCAGTTTTCGTCCTGTGCTCCAGGGCTTGCCATTGTTCGAGCGTGGGATGTCGATCGCTGGCGATTGGGGCCAGCACCTTCGCCCGGTTCGGAAACAGTAAGGTATTGCCGACATCGAAAAAAATGACGCGCCGCTTAGCCATTTTTCAATCTTACCGAAACTTGGCGGTCAAAACACCGCGAAAAGGCCTAGCGTGGACACGAGTTTTCCCGCTGCGGGGGGCAAGTCGTTGATACCGGTGATGCCTTCGCCTCGTTCCGTCCGTGACCGATGCCGGGAAAAAATGTAATATCCAATCCATCGCTCCAGTGAAAAGGGCGTCTTCTGGCGTGTGACTCGGCGTGCTATGGCTTTTCCTTTAACAACGAGGGTGGTAGCGGGGGTCGCGCGCACAAAGGTCGCAGCGTTCTCCATTTACAACTTCGCCCACGCCCCGCTAATCGCGACCCTCTTGGTGTTCCAACGTCACTCCAGCCGCCGTAACGATGTCTACAATATTCTTTGGGCGGTTGTTTTCGGGTTCGCCACCATCAATATTCTCAGCCTCGCGGCGCGACGCTTCGAGCCCAACCGGCGCGGGCTCACCTTCGGAGAGCTGATGGCAGTGCTCATCGTCCTGCTTTCCATCTTCCTTCTCGGCTGGGAACTGCTTGGCGTTTTCCGTATCTTCCCCATCAAACTCCAGCGCTGAGCGCGGGGGCCATTTTTGCGGTATGATTCGCAAAATGGCGAAGAGTCATCCGAATTTCGAAGTCACCTGTCCTTGCTGCAGCGCGCTTCTCAAGGTGGATACTGAAACCCGCTCCGTAATTGCGCACACCGCCGCCGTGAAGCCGCGCATGTTCAACGACATGGAAGACGCCGCTCGCGCAATGAAGGAACAAGACACTCGCCGCGAATCCATCTTCCGGCAATCGGTCGAGGCGCAAAAACATGCTTCTGAAGTTCTGGAAAAAAAATTCCAGGAAGCTGTGAAGAAAGCCAAAGAATCGCCGGACACGGGTAAGCCCATCCGCGACTTCGACCTGGATTAGTACACCGCCCAGTAGAATCGATCGCCATGCAGATTCGTCCATTACTTCTTGGTCACCGCGGTGCCAGATCTCAGAAGTCCGTTCCCGAGAACACTCTGGATTCGTTTGATCTGGCACTCGCTCACGGATGTGATGGTTTTGAATTCGACGTTCGTCTGTCGGTCGACAGGCATCCAGTCATCTGCCACGACGACAATATCCGCGGTCTCGAAGTTGCTCAGACTTCGGCTCAACGATTGTCCCAGCTAACTCTTCTTGATGTCCTGAAACGATACCAGGCGTCCGCTTTTCTCGATATCGAACTCAAAGTTTCAGGATTGGAAATCATCGCGTTGGAGGCGTTGCGGGCACATCCGCCGGCTCGCGGCTACGTGGTTTCTTCATTTCTCCCCGAAGTGCTACAGGCACTTCAAGGCATAGACGCCTCAATTCCGCTCGGCCTGATTTGCGAGACTCGAGCCCAGTTCCGGCAATGGCCTACGGTGCCGGCCAAATACATAATCCCGCACCATAAGCTGGCTCGGCAGAATACCTTCCGTGAGATCCAACGCGCGGGCAGGAAGGTGTTCGTATGGACCGTGAATTTGGCCTCAGATATAAAACGATTTGCTGAGTGGGGCGCGGACGGCATTATCTCCGACGATCCCGAGCGCCTCGCTGTCATCATTGGTCGCCAATCAGGATTCAAAATTCAGAAGTAAATCTCGAAATATTTGCCTGCGTTAGCTTTAAGAAGTGAGGATGGAATCTGTGGCTTCAATCTGCCGCGGCTTCGAGCGCCGCCTCGGCTTTTGCCGCCGGTCGCAGAAACGCAGCACGCTCCATCTCAAAAGCTTCCAGGTTGGCGCCCATTGTATGGTCATTCCAGCCGAGAACTGCGCCGATGCGCAACGCAGCTTCGCGGCTGCACGACTCCGACCAGCACGCGCTCAGCGCCACTGGCACTCGACGTAACAACACGTCGGCCAACGTCACAGCGTACTCTCTGCGATACGCTTCTACGACTTCCGCGATCACGTGAGAGGTATGTGGACAGATCGGAGCCCGCAACTCCGCACTCACCAGCGCCGTACGCGCGATGTCGGCGGCGCGTTTGCCGTGCCACTCCAGCATGCCCCGCGCCGATTCTTCGCTGACTGCCCCAATCCGGGCAATCTCCAGCACGGCATCGTCCAGCAGCGGATCGAGCGCCGGCCCCGGCCCCATTGCAATCGTATTCGGTTCTGTCGCATGCAATCCGATTCTTCGCGCACAGTCGCGGGCCAATGAAGCCGCAGTCGTCAATTTGCCGCCGATTACGGAAATCATGCGCGCCGCGCCGTCATCCGAGTGATCATGCAGGATGTGCCGCCGCGTAACCGCAGAAGGTCGATTGTCCGGCGAATAAGGCAGCGGCCGGATTCCGGCAAACGCGTGCTTCACACTCTGCCCCGAAATCTTCGCCTTGGGAAACAGTTGCGCCACCGAGCGTACAAGGTAGTTGACTTCGTCCGCCGAGGGGACTGTTTGCGCCGGATCGCTGCTATCAGCAACTTCGGTGGTGCCCACTAGAACTTGCTCGTTCCAGGGAAGGACAAAAATCGGACGGCCGTCCACCGCCTCGGTATAAATCGCAGCAGTCGGCGAACCCGAAAACCGGGGCAGGACAATGTGGGACCCCCGAATACCGCCCAGCATCGGCTTGTTCATACGGATTGAGGAGCGCTGGCAAACTCGATCGGCCCAGGGTCCACTGCAGTTGATTACCCAGCTTGCGTCAACGCGTTCGTCCCGGCCTGTAATGTGATCACGCAGTAATACGCCGTGGATCCGGCCATGAGCCACGTTCACCGCGAGCGCTTCCATATGATTGCGGACGACCGCTCCAGCTTCCACCGCTTCCATCAGACATTCCGCTACCAGTCGTTCCGGAAATTCGCACTGCGCATCCTCATAATCGAAGAACGACCAGCGGTGTCCCGCGTCCAGCGCCCGCTCCAGCCGTTTCAATTCCATTTCGGTGGCGCCCGCGCTCGGCGGTTTTCCTGCCATGCGTTCGTAGAGCCACAATCCCGCGCGGACCTTCATCGCGCTGCGTTCGCTGCTTTCGTTCAAGAGCAGCAGGAAGTGGATGGGATGCACCAGGTGAGATTTGTCCCGGAGCAATTTCTCGCGCTCGCGCAACGATTCCCGCACCAGGTTCAGTTCGCCGTGCTCGAGGTAGCGAAGCCCCCCGTGGATGATGCGCGTCGAGCGGCTGGTTACTCCCGAAGCGAAGTCATTCTGTTCGATTAGCAGCGTTTGCTTTCCCGCCCGGGCGCACTCTCGCGCTACGGCCACGCCATTGATGCCGCCGCCAATCACCACCACGTAAAAGTGCTGGCCCTCCAGGCTGGCTCGAGGATTCGCTGCTAAGACCATACGGAAACAACACCAGAGTAACCTCTTAGAAGGTTACCAAAAGTCCGACTTCGTGTACGTACACTGCGACCAGTAGAGTATGCATCGAGTCGTTTGCAGGGAACAGGTCACCTTGGTGCTGCAAACTGCCTGACCAAAAGTCGTGCCGCGCCGTCAGAGAGTTTTGAAAATCTAAGGCAAAAATACACGGGCCCGTTAAGTCGGGCCGGCATCTCGCACTTCTCCGTGATTTATGCGGCAATGCGCTCATTTCTTCTGCTCGCGCTGGCAGCCTTGGAGAACAAATCGATCATCTCGCGATTGGACGCGGGGATGTCGTCAGGCTTGCGACTCGTAACCACTCCGTTACTCAACGTCACTTCTTCGTCTACCCAGGCACCACCCGCATTGCGAGCGGCGGTCTTCAAGGAAGGTCACGAAGTAATCGTGCGTCCCTGCACCGCGCCCGCTTCCACCAGCATCCACGGCCCATGGCATATCGCCGCCACCGGCTTCGCCTGCTCGAAAAAGTGCCTTGAAGCTTTTGATTGCTAGTACTTGGTTGGATGCTGCGGCGGCAATCGCGGCTTGTCGATATTAGAAAAGCGTCGTGCGTGCGCATTGCTCGGCCTACGGCGGCTCGTTTAAAGTGGTTGCCAATGTCCAATACCGGTGAACGCTTCGAACGCGCAGTTTCCATCATGGAGCGCCTGCGGGCTCCGGGGGGCTGCCCCTGGGATCGCGAGCAGACCTTCGATTCCATTAAGCCCTACACGCTGGAAGAGACTTACGAAGTTCTCGAAGCGATCGATAATCGCGATTGGGAGGAACTTCCCGGCGAACTCGGGGACCTGCTGCTGCAAGTGCTCTTCTATTCGGAAATGGCCAGAGAGCAGGGAACGTTTTCCATTGATGACGTTCTCGACCGGCTGTCGAACAAGCTCGTGAACCGGCATCCTCACGTTTTTGGGGATACAAAAGCTGATACTTCCGCCGAAGTAAAGCGCAACTGGGAGGCGCTGAAAACCGAAGAACGAAGGAAACGCCTCGGTGAAAATGCGGATGCGGTGAGAACTGAAGGGAAGACAGCGGTCCCCGCATCGATCCTGGCGGGCATTTCTTCTTCGATGCCATCATTGCTGGAGGCGCATAAGCTCAGTTCACACGCAGCGCGGGTTGGTTTCGACTGGCCTAACATGGAAGGTCTGTTCGACAAACTCGCCGAGGAGACGGCTGAACTCCGCGAGCATCTGCAAGAATTTCCCCTTCCCGGTCCGCGCCCTGAAGGCCGCGGCGTTGCCGGATCAGGGCGGCCGACCATTCCAGAAGATTTACGAGCTCGGCTGGAAGAAGAGGTCGGAGATCTCTTCTTCGTGCTGGTCAACATCGCCCGCTATCTTGCTCTCGATCCTGAGTCCGCGCTGCGCAAGACGAACCGCAAGTTCCGCCGCCGGTTCCAATGGATGGAGCAGCGCCTTCACGATAGCGGGCTCACCCTCGAAAGCGCTTCGATGGATGAACTCGAATCTCTATGGCAACAGGCCAAGCAGCAGGAGAGGCAATCGTGAGCCCGGACGCCATTGTGATACGCCGCTGTCAGGGACTCGACGAGCTGCGTGCGTGCGTTGCATTGCAAAAAGATGTGTGGAACTTTACTGACGCCGAGTTGGTTCCCCTGCGCATGTTCGTCGTAGCCGAAAAAGTTGGCGGACAGGTGATGGGCGCCTTTGACGGTGGCGAAATGGTGGGCTTCGCGCTTTCGGTGCCGGGCACGCGTTCTGACCACGTCTATCTGCACTCGCACATGTTGGCGGTGCGCAAGGACCACCGCAATCACGGATTGGGCCGCCGGCTCAAGCTGTTGCAGCGGGAGGACGCACTCGCGCGCGGCATCGATTTAATCGAATGGACATTCGATCCTCTCGAGATCAAGAACGCTTATCTGAATATTGAAAAACTAGGAGCGATCGCGCGCCGCTACAACATCAATCAGTACGGAATCACGTCATCGCCCCTGCAGGGTGGACTTCCCAGCGATCGGCTTATTGCCGAATGGTGGCTGAAGTCCCGGCGCGTGGAAACTTTGCTGGCGACGGGCAAGATCCCTGCATTTCAGCAACGGGCGGCAACTGAGGTTCCGGCACAGATTTACGAGTGGAAGGGCGCTCCGGAAAGCAGAAGCGTGGCGCAGCAGGTGCAAGAACGCAACCGCGAGCAATTTCTCCGGGCGTTTGACGACGGGCTCGCCGTGTTAGGGTACGAGCGCGACTCAGAAGGCAACGGCAGATTTTTGCTTGGTAATTGGGATGAGACGTGGTCGTACGCCTCGCAAGAATAATTCACCACAGAGATACAGAGGCACAGAGAAAACCTTCACGACAAGAAAAAGTTCGGTTTTCTCTGCGCCTCTGTGGTGAGATCGTTTTTCTTTGTACATTTATGAAGATTGAAGCCATCACCCTGCGCGAGATTCACATGCCGCTTGTCCATTTCTTCGAGACGAGTTTCGGACGGACCTACAGCCGCCGCATCCTGCTGCTCACTGTGCATTGCGACGGGATCAACGGATGGGGGGAATGCGTAGCCGGCGAAGATCCTTTCTATAGCAACGAGTGGATCGAAAGCGCCTGGCTCACCATGACTCACTACCTTGTTCCCGCCGTGCTCGGCCGCGACCTCGCAGCAGCGCGCGATTGCGCGGTTCTTTTCTCCAAGGTTCGTGGCCACCGCATGGCCAAAGCCGCTGTCGAAAATGCTTTGTGGGATGCGGAGGCGAAAGAGAAAAATCAACCCTTATGGAAGCTGTTAGGTGGGACGCGAAGGGAAATCCCTTGCGGAGTCTCCATCGGCATTCAGGACTCGGTCGAACAGTTACTCGACAAGATCCAGATCGAACTAGCTGCTGGCTATCGGCGGATTAAGGTGAAGGTGAAACCGGGCTGGGATGTGAGAGTGTTGGAGAAAATCCGCTCGCGGTGGGCGGACATTACGCTGAGCTGCGATGCCAACTCCGCCTACACACTGGATCAACTCGAGCATCTGCGGACCTTCGATCAGTTCAACTTGCTGATGATCGAGCAACCGCTCTGGGACGACGATATTTTCTACCACGCCCGCTTGCAAAAAGAATTGCGCACCGCCATTTGCCTCGACGAGTCGATCGTCAGCGCGCGGGCCGCAGCCATTGCCGTGGAGACTGGCGCGTGCCGCATTATCAACATCAAAGTTGGACGTGTGGGCGGGTTTACCGAAGCGAAGAAAATCCACGACATCTGCCAGTCGCAGAATATTCCTGTCTGGTGCGGCGGCATGCTGGAATCGGGCATCGGCCGCGCCCAGAATATTGCCCTTTCCACTCTTGAGAATTTCCGTCTGCCAGGAGATGTTTCCGCCTCCAAGCGCTATTGGAAAGAAGACATTATCGAACCGGAAGTGCAGGTTTCACCGCTAGGGATGATTGCGATTGGCGATCAGCCCGGAACGGGCTATCGCATTAAAGAAGACCTGATCGACAAGCTGACGGTGCGCAAGGAAACGATTCGCGCAGGTGCATGAGCCTCGATCGCTTTAGTGCGACCGGCTCTCGGTCTTCATCATCTCACTGGAGCGGTTCTGCGCCAACTTGGCTTCTTCCGCCTTCAACATCTGTACTCCCTGAGCAAATGTAGTGTCGTCGGGCACACGCCGGAAGTCGCTGAAGACCTCATCAGACTTGATCAAAAGATTTTTGAACAGGAGAATCTTGCCGGTGAAATCCAGGGACATACGGGAAATTTCCCATGAATCATTCCCCGCGTCGCACTGTTGCACAAGAAAGTGGCCGCCCCTATCGAGATGCCCCAGAATTCCCCAGCCAAAGCTAACCTCTTTGAACAAAGTCCCGTCGATTTTTGCGAGCCTCCGTGCGACCGGATCGATGACAACAACTCCCTCCATGCCTGCCAATACCAGCTCCACGCGAGAAGGCGGTTGGTAGGCTGGGTTGGGGCGGAATTTCAAACGCACCAGCCGCACTCCGGATTGGCCCAAGCCCGCGGAGCCTTCGTCTTCACCGTCGTAGTCGTAGAGAAAAGCCTCGGGCAAGGCTTTCACGATGCGCAGCGTGTGCTCGGCGTTCTCCTGTTCCTGCGAATGTTTGTGCCTAAGCTGCTCGGGGGTGCCCGCCAGCCCCGCCAGGCGGCTTTCCTCGTACCTTTGTTGTTCTGGCGTGAGCGGCTTGTCGTTATAGGCAACCGTCAAGCCGACCATCGCCTCCCGCGTTTCCAAGTAAAGCCTGGTCTGCGAACCCTGCGGAGTCTGCTTGTGCGAGAGGAACATGTGCTTCGTCGAATCATCGCTGGCGGCCGCGACTTCGTTTGCCACCGTAGCCCGCACGAGTGCCATACAAGAAGCCGCATCTAGCGCATCGACCAGCGGCGGCCGCGTCGCAAAAGAAGTCCCGCCCATCCCGATGAGCATGCCAATCAGCAATACAGCTTTGACGATCGGTCGAGTTATTTCCGCCTCACATCTCATGTCCGGCACCAGGCAACCGACAGCCTTCAGTGTAACAATTGGAGCGGCGAGCAATCTCTACAGGCACTTGGGTATTTCGGCTCGCCGGGCAAGGCTTGCCGCGCAGTCCGTGCCTTGCGTATAGTCGTTGCAGTGAGTGGTTTTCCGGCCTTGCTTAGTAAAACATCGATTCCGGAGCAAACCGGCACTGATCCCGTTGTACCAGGAGCGCGTCCAATGAGCACACCAGCCAGTGGTTTGGCACAAATCGGCAAGTCGGTAGTTATTAAGGGCGAGCTCTCGGGGAGCGAAGATCTCTATCTGGATGGCCAGGTCGAGGGCAGCATCGCTCTGAAGGGTAACAGCCTTACGGTGGGCCCCAATGGCCAGGTGAAGGCCAGCATCGATGCGAAAGGCGTTGTGGTGCAGGGAAGACTGGAGGGCAATATTCAAGCCAGTGACCGCGTGGACCTGCGGAAGTCCGCCACGGTCACCGGGGATATCACGGCGCAGCGCATTTCCATTGAAGAAGGCGCTTTCCTGAAAGGCAAAGTCGATATCCAGCGCTCAGATGGGAAATAGTTGCAACCTGATGGCATTGCTGAAGATGAGTATGATGAATCAACAGTTAGGAAGTTAGAGTGTCGTCTGTCTCGCAGACTTTCATGAAACTTTTTCGGGGTTCATCCGGACCGGAAACAGTCCCGGCGCAGGGCTCGCCAAAGCTTACCCGCCGCTCCAGCGGGTTGGGCGAATTGTCTCGCTCTTGGGAATCCGCGGAGAACCTATGTGTGCTTGACCTGGGATCGACCTCACCGGCCAATATTCGCCACTTCACCGAACACGGCCACAGAATTTACAGCGAAGACCTGCTCACTGCCTCGACCGATCCCGAGCTTCTCACCAAAGACGAACAGGGAAATGCCATTCTCGACAGCCGAAAGTTTCTTGCCGACAACCTGGTTTACCCAGCCGCCCACTTCGACGTCGTGTTTTGCTGGAATCTGCCTGACTATCTCCATGAGAGTCTGGTGAAGCCGGTAGTGGGACGCCTGTGGTCGGTGCTAAAACCTGGAGGCATGCTTTTGGCATTCTTCCATACGCGCGACGCCGGCCCGGATTCGCCCTGCCACCGCTTCCACATCATCGGCGCGGACACGCTCGAGATGCAGAAAATTGTGCTGCGCCGCGAGGCCCGGCGCGGTCCTACGGGCGCGGTGCACACCGCCATCTCGGATGGCTTCCAGTTGCAACGCGTATTTAACAACCGTCACATCGAGAATCTCTTCCGCGACTTTGCTTCGATCAAATTCTTTCTCGCCCGCGATAATGTGCGCGAAGTGCTGGTCGTCCGCTAGACTGCTCGTTCTTTTTCGATTCAGGGTTTCCAGACAATCACACCCATGCGGAAAAGGTAATGGCGCGAGATCTCAATCTGCAACGCCGTCTCCGGAGAAAAATCATCCGCCAGCGCCGTCCGAATTTCCTCGGGTACATACGCCCGCCGCACAGAGGTAAGCCCGTCCAGCCAGGCGACGCGGTTGCGCATGATGGGGAAGCCAGCATAGACCAAAGCCAGATGCAGCGGATGACGGACAAGGTCATTGATCAGCAGCGCGCGCTGGCATACCCGCAGACCTTCGCGCACGAATTGTTTCAATCGCAGCGGGTCCAGATGGTGCGCAAAAAGGCTGCAACTCACCAGGTCGAACGCTCCATCGACGAAAGGAAGAGCGAGCGCGTCGGCCACTACGCCTTGATTTCGACCTGCACGGTTCGCGGCAGGATTTCTGCAAGGAAGATGCGAGGGCGCGATGTCCAGCAGGGTTACGTCCAGCGTAATTCCGCGACGCGCTAGATTCTCTCGCGCAATCTCAGGAACTTCACCCAGGCCGGCGGCCACTTCCAGCAGCGAGAAGCGAGTCGTTCCGGTTACCCGCGCCGCGCGTTCCACCATTTTCTGCGTGGTGGCGATCCCGCCGAACCATCGATTGACGCGGCCGATAACCTCTAACGCAGCCTGGGTATCGCAAGGCGAGCAGGCGTCAGAATCGAGAATCTCCGGTGCGTCGATTCGCTGCATGGAATGGTGTTGACTTTGCTGGGTTGCGTCGTTCGTCAAGGCTAGACTTCGGCCAGTTCCTCTTCCAGCAATTGCTTGTTATACAGGTCGCTGTAGTAGCCGTTCAAGGCCAGCAACTCGTCGTGTGTGCCCAGTTCCACGATCTGACCGCCATGCAGCACGGCGATTCGGTCGGCATTGCGGACGGTGGAAACGCGGTGGGAGATGAAGATGGTCGTGCGGCCCTGCATTACCTCGCGCAGGTGGTTGAGAATTTTGTCTTCGGTGTGAGTATCCACGCTGGAGAGCGCGTCATCGAGAATCAGGATGCGAGGGTTGCGGATCAAAGCACGGGCGATTGCGGTACGCTGCTTCTGTCCTCCAGAAAGCGTGATGCCGCGTTCGCCGACCATCGTTTGATAGCGCTCGGGAAAGCTTTCGATGTCAACGGCGATATTCGCGGCATCGGCTGCGTCGTGAATCTCCTGATCGCTGGCCGACTCCACGCCCAGCGCAATGTTTTCACGGATGCGGTCGCTAAACAGGAATGTTTCCTGCGGCACAAACCCAATATTCTTGCGCAGGGACGCCAGAGAAAAGTCGCGGATCGGCCGGCCATCCACCAGAACCATCCCCGGAGCCGCATCGTAAACGCGTGGAATCAGATTGACCAACGTGCTTTTTCCCGAGCCTGTCGGACCCACGATCGCCATGCTGCTGCCTGCCGGAATTCGCAGGTTCAAGTTATGCAGCACCCGCTTGCCGTCGTACTCAAAATTCAGCCCGCGGAATTCGATTTCTCCTTCCACTGGCCGGTCTTGCGAATGCGGCTCGTCCTTGATCTCAGGCTGTTCCTGCAGAATCTCGTTCAGTCGCACCAACGATGCCGTGCCCCGCTGAAAAATATTGACCACCCATCCCAACGCGATGATGGGGAACGTGAGTTGCATCATGTAGATGTTGAAGGCAGTGAACGCGCCGATTTGCATGCGCCCCGCCAACACTTCCCGGCCGCCGATCCACAACACCAGCACCAGAGCCAGGCCAAGCATGAGTTCCAGTGTGGGCCAAAGCATACCCATCAGCCGCACCAGTTTCAGGCTGCGCGCAACGTATTCCTGGTTGGCGGTTTCGAAGGACGCAATTTCCGCCTCTTCCTGCACGTAGGCACGAATCACCCGCGCTCCCGAAAAGTTTTCCTGGGCTCGAGCCGAAATGTCGGAGAACATCGCCTGAATTCTTTCGAAGCGCTCGTGAATGCGCCGTCCGAAATATTGAATGGTAACGCTGACAATCGGCAGCGGCAGAAACGCATACAACGTCAATTTTGGACTGTTTTGCACCATGAACCACAAAGCCGCGGCCGTGAACACCAGCGTATTCGCCGAGTACATGATCGCCGGGCCCATCAGCATGCGCACCGCATTCAAATCATTCGTCACCCTTGCCATAATGTCGCCGGTGCGCATGCGCTGGTAGTAGGAGTAGGAAAGCGTTTCCAGATGGGCAAAAAGATCGTTGCGCAGATCGAACTCGATGTCGCGCGAGATGCCGATCACAATCCAGCGGGTGAGAAACAGGAAAATGCCCCGAACTACCGCTAACGCCAGCACCTGCAGGGTAAAGATCAAAAGCTTGTCCCGGGTGACGCCACTTTCGAGACTCTGGGCGGCGTTGCCGATCACTCTGGGTAATCCCGCCTGAGCGCCGTTGCTCAGAACGATGCAAAGGGCGCCGGCCACAAATCCCCAGCGATAGCGCTTGAGATAGGGCAGCAATGGACGCATGCTCTGAGGAATCATGTGGTTGATGTAGATGAAATTCTAGCAGGCTGGGGTGCAGGTTTTGGAAGGGGTCGCAGATAGAAGTAACACAACGATCGCCCCCGGCCCGGAGATGCGACTCAACCCGTAGCGAGCCTAATGCCGGTCAGATTCGCGGGTTAGCCGGGGAAGGAACGGCAGAATATCCCGCCCGAAAGCGATCACGCTGACCGCCGCAAGGACCAATCCCCAGGCGGTAAAGAAGAGCCATCCAACATCGAAAATCAAGACTTGATCCATGTCCATGGCATCGTTCCTTCGAGTGGCGCGTGTTTAGAGCGGCGGGCCTGGGAGATTCCTGGGCCCGCGATGCAGTTACACAACGCTCGAACAAACCTTCACGCGAAGCCAGTTCTCAGTCTTGCGCAGGAGCCGGGGCGTTTTGCGTATGCTGCTGCATACGCGCTGCGCGGTTGGCCTCGAACTCCTTCAACTTGCTCTGCTGATCCGGAGTGAGCAATTGGAATAGTTCGTTGTGAATGCGGGTTTCTTCCACCTTCAGTTGCACCAGGGTCTGTGCCTGCTGGGCGACCGCGGCTTGCACCTTGGCTGCGTCATAGGTGCCTTCCTCATACGGCTTGAGTTGTTGTTCCATCTGGTGAACTTGCTGCATCAGTGGCTTCAGCGTGGCCCGTTCTTTCTGCATAACAGCCTTCATCTGTGTCTTCTGGTCATCGCTCACATTCAGATACTTGGCGTAGAAGCCCATCAGGTGGCCCTCCATGCCGAATCCGCCATGCCTGGGCGGAGGCGGAGTTGCGTCTGCGGTTTGCGATTTGGCGATGGCGCCGCCCAGCAATACAGCCAGCGCTGCTAAGAGAAAACGAACACGAATCGATTTCATAAATCTCGGCTCCTTAAGAGTGGCTCCTTCGACAACATTCAGAAACTCGGCCTTTTTGCGTACACTCATAGGAACACGATTCGAGCCGGAAAGTGGTAAAAGCTCAGTAAATCCGAGTAAAGTTTTGTCACGAACGGGCGGTGGCTTTTTGACAATTCTTTACCTCGAGCCGTGGGTCGCTTGGTGCACAATGAAAACCAGAAACATGGAACGCATTCTGGTCATCGACGATGATGTTGAGCTCTGCACCCTCGTGGGCGAATACCTGCAGGCCGAGGGCTTTGTAGTGGAAGCTGCTCACGATGGCGAGAGTGGGCTGCAGCGCGCCACGGGTGGCGGTTACTTGCTGGTTGTGCTCGACGTAATGCTGCCCGGCATCAACGGTTTCGAAGTACTGCGGCGGATTCGCGCTACCTCGCGCCTTCCCGTGCTACTGCTGACCGCAAGGGGAGAAGACGTGGACCGCATCGTCGGTCTGGAGATTGGCGCCGACGATTATCTGCCAAAACCTTTTAATCCGAGGGAACTCGTGGCGCGGATTCGAGCGGTCCTCCGCCGCACTCGCGGCGATAAGTCTTCTCCGGCCGCGCCTGACATCGTGCGAGTCGGCGAGATCGAACTCGATCCCGCCACGCGCAGTGTGCGGCGTGATGGCCAGCCGGTGGATCTGACTTCCGTCGAGTTCAACCTCCTGGAAGTGTTGTTGCGTGAGGCGGGACGCGTGGTGCCGCGCGAGCGTCTGGTGAATGCCGTGCTGAGCCGCAAGTTTTCGCCCTTTGACCGCAGCATAGATATGCATGTCAGCAAGGTGCGCAAGAAACTCGGCGACACCGACAACGACGAGCACATCAAAACGATTCGCGGCGTGGGTTACATCTTTGCCCGTCCGCGCGAGAAGGTGGGGGAAAAGGCGAAAGCGACGTCATGAAGAGCCTCTTCCTCAAGATTTTTCTTTCCTTCTGGGTGGCGCAGGCATTGTTTCTTGTGCTCGCGATCCTGGTGATGCTGGCATTCAGGCCGCAACGGAATTCCACCTGGGAAGCTCTGCGCTCGACTGCCCTCACGGATGCCATCAACGCTTACGAAAGTGGCGGGACACCGCAGGCCCACGAATATCTGGAAGGCTTGCAGGTTGCGCAGCATGTGCGCGCCTATGTTTTCGATGAGCAGGGAACTGAGATTTCAGGGCGTTCGAGTCCGGGCTGGGCAGAGCATGTTGCCGCCGGCAAGCCCCTCCCACCGCATCCGGGGATGGTTTTTCCGCGCCCGCAAATCTTAACTGAGTCGAGGGCATCCAGTGATGGACACCATCTCTACACCATCGCGATGGAATTGCCGCCGGGCCCCCGCGTATTTTTCGGACCGTGGGGAATACCCATGCCGGGCTTGATTATTGCTGTGCTGTCTTCGGGATTGGTTTGCTATTTTCTTGCTTGGTATATGACCAAGCCGGTCACGCGCTTGCGCGCCGCCACCCAGCAACTTGCCGCGGGTGACCTGACGGCGCGTGCCGGCGATCCCCATAGCAGAAGGCGCGATGAGATTGCAGGTCTGGTGCGCGATTTCGACACCATGGCTGGCCGGCTGGAGACTCTGGTCAAAGCGCAGTCCCGCCTGCTGAACGACATTTCTCATGAGTTACGATCTCCCTTGGCGCGCTTGAATGTGGCGCTCGGCCTGGCGCGGCAGCGCTCCGGACCGGAGAGCGCTAGCATGCTCGAGCGCATTGAACTCGAAGCCAGCCGCCTGAACGAACTCATTGGCCGTCTGCTCACTCTGGCCCGGCTGGAGGATGGTGAGCAACGCGTGCCGCCCACGCCGGTTCTTCTCGATGAAGTGGTGCTGAATGTGGCCGAAGATGCGGAATTCGAAGCGCAGGCGCGGCACTGCCACGTACGCAGCGATATTCCGTCGGGCGATTGGGGAGTACGCGGAGAAGCTTCCCTGTTACACAGCGCGATTGAGAATGTGGTGCGCAACGCCATCCGTTACACGCGCGAAGGCACAACGGTTGATATTCACCTGGAGAGGAAAGAGAACGCCGACGGCGCGGAAGCAGTGGTGAGTGTCACTGATTGTGGATCGGGCGTGCCATCCGATGCGCTCGAGAAGTTGTTCCAGCCGTTCTACCGCTTAGACGACGATCGAGGTCGGCAGACCGGCGGAGTTGGTCTGGGTCTAGCGATTACCGAAAGAGCGGTGCGGTTTCATAGCGGTCGCGTGGCGGCTTTCAACCGGGCGGAAGGTGGGCTTCTGGTAGAGATACATCTCCCGCTCCTCGCCAACGCAAAAGCCAGGAAAGTGCCTGAACCGGTTCCGGCAGCACAAGAGGCATAATCTCACCTAAGCCTCATTTCACTTCCTTCATTCTCGAGTGGTGAGGCAACTCGCAGTCGTGTCCGCGGTTCCAATGAGCTTGGTGGCGTTTGCTCTTCCCGCTCATTCCTGTTACATAAATGGATGGCAATTCACGCCTTCACAAAGTGTTCCAGCCCGGTTGGTAGCTGCCGGGGAGTGCATCAGCACGTTCACAGGAGATAAAGCGAAGAATGCGGACAAGATTCACCTGGATTTTGGGAATCGCGGCTCTGATTTCGATCGGAGTGTTGGTGGCGTGCAGCACTAAGTACTCGTCCTCCAACAATGGGTTGGTGGTGGTTTCCACGCAGGGCGATGCGGTGATGGATTCCTTCAGCCTTGATCTGGGCAACGGCCATGTTACGCAGATCTACAATACGAACGGGCCGCCCACGAACGGGATTGCAACGTCTGTGGTTCTCGATCCTGCGGGTGCATACGCATACGTATTAGTCACGCAAAGTTCGACGGTTAATAACAGTGCTACCGGAGTGGAATCGTTCCAAGTAGCGTCCGATGGAAAGTTGGGGTCTGGTGCAACGACTGGTCTGCTGCCTGCGAACTTTACCCCTCCTGGCACCAATTTGGTGGAGCAGGTCCCGGTGGTTCCGGTGGCAATGGTTATCGACTCTGGGGGTAAATTTCTCTTCGTGGCAGACGCCAAAACCAGCGATGCCTCGAACAACGGTGTGCCGGGAGCAGTATCGGTTCTTGCTGTGAGTAATGGCAGTTTGACTGAAGTGCCGGGCTCACCTTTTCTTTTGCCGGCGCAAACCGGTGGCACGGCTCCGAGTGCTTCCGCTCTTGCTATAACTCCTACCGTCTACCCTTCCGCGTATGCGATTTGCTCGGCGAACGTCCCTCCGACTACAGAGAACCTCTATGTCACGGATTCCGTCAATTACGTGCTTTTGAACTACTCCGTTTCTTCCACGGGCGCACTTACGCTTGTGCCCACGTCGTCGACGTTGGGAGTGGCGACGGGAACCGTCCCCTCCGGAGTGACCGTCGACCCTTGTAACCGGTTCGTTTACGTGTCGAACTCGCAGCCCAATAACAGCGTCAGCGCTTTCACGATTTGCAGTGTTATTTCGTTGCCGAGTTGTCCCAATGCAGACTTCAGCCTGCTACCGGTTAACGGTTCTCCCTTTCCCGCAGGTAACGCTCCCGGGCCGCTAATGATGGATGCGTATGCCAATTACTTGTACGTACTGGATACGGGGCAGAACGCAATCTCAGCCTATAGAGTCAGCACTACCACCGGCAGCCTGACGCCACTAAGTCCGACACCGATTACCACCAATGCCTACCCCAAGTCGATCGCGATTCGCAGCGATGACAGCTGGATGTTTGTGACCAACCTTAACTCAGCCAATCTTTCACAATATGCCATCACCCCTTCCACAGGTGGATTGACGCCGCAAGCGCCGATCCAGACCGACAACTTTCCGTGGGGAGTAGCGGTAAAGTAGTTTTACCGGCTGGATCGGGCGGCGATCACGTGGGAATTTTCAGAATCAGGTATGCCCCCACCAGGGCGAAGATCAGATCTGGCGACCATGCTGCCAGAGCCGGCGGCAGCTGGCTGAGATCTCCCATGGCTTCGAACAGTCGCGATACGACGGTGTAGACGACCGCAATTCCCACCGCGACCGCTACGCCAGTGATTGCGCCTTTCTTAGCCGCCGACAGGGAAAACGGAATGGCGAGCACGGCCATAATCAGTGTGATCATCGGGAACGAAAGCTTTTTGTTCAGTTGCACGCGGAGCCGTACCACGTCGAAGCCGCTTTGCTGCAGGTCGCGGATGTAACGGCGCAACTCCTCGTAGTTCATCTCGGAATACTGTTTCACTTCCTTCTTGAAATAGGACGGCGCCTCGCTGAGTTCGGGAAAGGTGGAGACCTCGAAGGTGCGAAAGCCGGCGATCGCGGGGCCATGCAGAGAGCGCTGCCAGCCTTGTTCGAAGATCCAGCGGTTGAGATTGTCGGCCCAGTGGGCGCGATCGGCATGGATGCGCTGCGTAATGGCGAAGCTGGCGGGATCGATTTGAAAGATAGTGACGTTGGCGAACTGATCGCGGTCGGGATCGAAGAATTGGTAATAGTAGATGTCGTTGTGCTGCCCGAAGATCCACTTGCGGTCGGGACGCAGGTAAGTTTGCGCGGGCTTGCCCTTGATCTGGTTGTGCAGCGCCTCCTGGCGCTGGTTAGTATGAGGCAGGTAGAACTGGTCCACGAAAAATAATCCGGCCGCCAGAAACGCGGCCGCGGCCAGCACCGGCATGACGATGCGGTAGATGCTGGTTCCGGTGGCCTTGATCGCGGTGATCTCATTGGAGCGGTTCATCAGACCAAAAGTAATGAGCACCGCCAGCAGCATGATCAACGGAGCGACGCTGTAAAGCAGGTAAGGAGCGACGTTGAGAAGATACTCCGCAACCACGAGAAAAGGCGTCTGATTGCGCAGGATGTCGCTCAGCAACTCGAACAACGTGAAAACCAGCAGCAGGACGAGGAATGCGGAAAGAATCATCCCAAGGTAGACGAAGAAATCGCGCAGCACATAGTCATCCAACAGGGTTGGAAAGCTGGCGCTGAAGACGCGGCGGCGGGTGGAAGCGCGCTCGAACGCGTTGACGCTGTCGCGGCGTCCAAGCCGGAATGCAGGCATGTGGCCGTTAGAACGATGACTGTCGCGCTTGCCCCACAGGCGGAACGCGGAAAGCGCAATCGGCCGGCGTTCGGCCTGCCACAACAAAATTGACCCCGCGGCGAAGAATGCAATATTGGCCAGCCAGGCTCCGAGCATGGGGCCGACCCGGCCCTGCCGCGCCAGCGACACTCCGATCAGCGAAACGAAGTAATAAATGAAAACTAGAGCGATGGTGAGGACGAATCCGCCCGACTTCCCGCTTTTTTTCGACGACAGGCCCAGAGGGATTCCGACCATCGCCAACACCAGACAGGCCGTGGGAAGCGCGAAACGGCGGTGAAATTCGATGAGGTACCAGCGCGCTGATACGGGGTCGACGCGGCGGGCATAATCGCGCAGCGCCCTTGTGCTTACGAGTCCAACCGGGACTGGTTCATCTGCCTTGTTCTCCGACGAAGGCAAATCTAGAGGAATGTCAGTCTGCTGAAAGGTGGAGATCTGGTAGTGATCGGCCAGCTTGGGATCAGTTTCGTGAGTGGAACCATCGATTAAATGCAGGTGCAGGCGATCCTGACCCTCGGGGACGAGAATGCCTTCATGAGCCAGCGTAATACGCGGATTGGCGGGATCGGAGATGTCGGCGAGAAACACACCCTTCCAAACCGCGGCTCCTTGCGCGGTGTGTACGTCCTGCACATAGAGCACGACCTTTGGAAAGCCTTCGTAAAAAACTCGGGGCTGGACTTCAAAAGAGACTTGCGAGCCTTTGAGTTGATCCTCCAGATGTCCCAGGGATGCAAGCGAGTACGGGGCCAGGTAAAGTCCGTTGCCCAGAGCCAGCAGCCAAGCGCCCACGACGAAGATTGCCAGCACGCGGCCAAAGTTCCATACGCCCATGCCACTGGCGCGCATGGCGGTGATTTCACTGTCGGCGGCGAGACGGCTCAGTCCGATGAGAATTCCCACCAGCACGCTCATGGGGATGGTGTAGGTCAGGGCGAGTGGGACGGTGTAAAAGAAAATCTCGGCGACGGAGGGCAGCGGCGCACTAGCGCGCACCACGAGTTCCAGAATGCGTCCCAGGTCGCGCGTGAACAGGACAAAGGTGAAGATGGCCGCGCCGATTAGGGCGTGCGAGGTGACTTCGCGGAGAATGTAGCGGGTAAGAATCCGCATCGGGACGCGTCTGACCGCAGTCTAGCATGGGCTTGGACGCGCGCATCGGCAGACGGAGGTGCTATCCAGCCTTCAGAAACAGCGCCGATAGCGGTGGCAGGGTGAGCTTCAGCGAATAGGGACGGCCGTGCGTAGGTTCGGCCTCGGCGTGAACTCCGCCGAGATTGCCGACCCCGGTGCCGCCATATTCCAAAGCGTCGCTGTTCAGCAATTCGCGCCAATAGCCGCCCCCCGGCACGCCGATCCGATAACCGATGCGCGGTATCGGGGTGAAGTTACAAGCGATGAGGACGGTGTCTTTGGGCGATTCGGTCTTGCGCAGAAGCGAAATCGTGCTGGTGAGATTGTCGTTGCAATCCACCCACTCGAAGCCGGCGGCGTTGGCATCGAGCACGTGCAGCGCCGGTTCGGCGCGGTAAAGCCGGTTCAACTGCGCCACCCACTCCTGCACCCCACTGTGCACCGGATACTGAAGCACGTGCCATTCCAGGCTGCTGTCGTGCGCCCACTCGCGGACTTGGCCGAACTCACAACCCATGAACAGTAATTTCTTGCCGGGCTGGGCATACATATAGCCGAATAAAAGCCGCAGGTTGGCGAAGCGATTCTTCTCGTCGCCGGGCATTTTGCCGATCAACGATCCTTTGCCGTGAACCACCTCATCGTGCGAAAGCGGCAGCACGAAATTCTCCTGGAATGAATACAGCATGCGGAAGGTGAGCTTGCTGTGGTGATATTTGCGGTGGATGGGATCCTGCTTGAAATACTCGAGTGTGTCATGCATCCATCCCATGTCCCACTTCATGCCGAAGCCGAGGCCACCGAGGTACACCGGCCGCGAAACCATCGGCCAGGCCGTAGACTCTTCCGCCGTGGTCTGGATCTCGGGATGTTCTTTGTAGGATTCCTGATTGAAGCGGCGGAGGAAGTCGATGGCGTCGAGGTTTTCCCGTCCGCCGAATTTGTTGGGAATCCACTCCCCGGCATTGCGGGAATAATCGAGATAGAGCATGGAGGCGACCGCATCCACGCGTAGGCCGTCGACGTGGTATTTGTCGAACCAGAACATCGCGCTCGACATGAGAAAGCTGCGCACCTCGGTGCGTCCGTAATTGAAGATGTGCGTCTTCCAGTCGGGATGGAAACCCTGCCGCGAGTCGGCGTGTTCGTACAGATGCGTGCCATCGAAGTAGGCGAGTCCGTGGGCGTCGGAAGGGAAATGCGAAGGCACCCAGTCGAGGATTACGGCGATGCCATGCTGGTGCAGGTAATCCACCAGATACATGAAATCCTGCGGCGTGCCATAGCGCGAGGTGGGAGCGAAATAGCCGGTGGTCTGGTATCCCCAGGAACCGTAGAAGGGATGTTCCATCACCGGCATGAACTCCACGTGAGTGAAGCCCATGCGTCCCACATACTCGGCCATGCGCGGGGCGGTCTCGCGATAGGTGAGCGGACGGTTGTGTTCCTCCGGAACGCGCATCCAGGATCCGAGGTGAACTTCGTAGATGGATTGCGGAGCGCGCAGCGAGTTGTGGGCGGCACGTTTCTCCATCCACTCGCGATCGCTCCACTGGTAGTCGAGATCCCACACCACGGAAGCGGTGCGCGGAGGCTTCTCGTGCCAAAGGCCGAGGGGGTCGGCTTTATCGACCTTGTAGCTGTGACGTCGCGATTCGATATGGAATTTGTAGAGCGCGCCCCTGGTCACACCGGAGATGAACCCTTCCCAGATTCCGGAGTCGCCCCGGGGTTGGAGAAGGTTGCTTCGCGCGGCCCAGGAGTTGAAGTTCCCGATCACTGAAACCAAGCTTGCATTCGGAGCCCAGACGCTGAACATTGCGCCGGCTTGCCCATCACGCGTAACCAGATGGGCACCCACGGTTTCGTAAAGGCGATAGTTGCTGCCCTCGTTGAACAGGTAGAGATCCTGATCGGAGAGCAGCGTCGGGCGATCAGAAGTGGCGGGGATGGGAGTCTCTGGCATTTGGGGAGTTCTTAGTGTACCCGAACACACGCACGGCGATATACAGGGACTGGGATGCGCCAAAGTCCTGGAAGGATGATGCAGGATTTTTTTCGGGCACTTGCTGCCACGCTCTTTCGTGCGCGGTCGCGGCTGAATCGCCATGCTAGACTGACTCTTCCAACCATGTCCGCCCTGCGTCTGATTCTTCTCTGGCATCAGCACCAGCCCTTCTACAAGGATTTGGTGACGGGCGAATACCGTTTGCCTTGGGTGCGCCTCCACGCGCTCAAGGATTATTACGGGATGGTGAAATTGCTGGACGAGTTTCCCGATATTCGCCAGAACTTCAACCTGGTGCCGTCGCTGATCACGCAAATTCAGGATTACGGAGCGGGCACGGCGCAGGATCCGTTTCTGAATGTGGCGGCCAAGCCCGCCAAGGATTTGACCCTCAAGGAGCGGCACTTCGCTCTGCAGTATCTGTTTCAGGCCAACCCGGCGAACTTGATTGGGCGGTATCCGCGCTACCGGGAACTGTGGGAGCGGTTCCGGGAGCATGGGTTGTCGGCTGAGAAGGCGGAAAGATATTTTCAGTCACGGGACTTCACGGATTTGCAGGTGCTGTCGCAGATCGCATGGTTCGATGAGTTTTTTCTGGAAGATAAGGACGTTGCAGCGCTGATCAAGAAGGAGCGCAACTACTCGCTCGAAGATCAGAGTTTTGTGATTGCGCGCGAGCGGGACCTGCTAGGCAAGGTTCTGCCCGCCTATGCTACGGCGGCCAAGAAGGGATCTATCGAGATTTCGGCGACGCCCTTTTATCATCCGATTCTTCCTCTGATCTGCGACACCAATGCGGGAGCGACTTCCTCGCCGGGGCTGCCTCTGCCGCAGAACCGGTTTCGTCATCCCGAGGACGCGCGCGAACAACTGGTGCGCGCTCTCGATCTTCACCAGCAAGTGTTTGGGGTCCGGCCGCAGGGCGTGTGGCCGTCGGAGGGCAGTGTCTCGGAAGAGGCGCTGGCAATTGCGCACAGTCTCGGTATCAAATGGATGGCCACCGACGAAGGCGTGCTCGGCCGCAGCACTGGTGTTTTCTTTCAGCGCGACGGAAATGGCCGGCTGCCTGCGCAGCTGGCGGAGCGGCTCTATAACATCCATCGCTATGAGAACGGCCAAGCTTCCATGCACATGGTGTTCCGGGATCATACGATTTCTGACCTCATCGGTTTTGTCTATTCGGGCATGGAACCAGGAGATGCTGCCGGACATCTTCTGCGTAACATTAAAGAGGCCGCTCAGCCGGTGTTGTCACAAGGACGGGACGCCGTGGTCTCGGTGATTCTCGACGGGGAGAACGCCTGGGAGTATTACCCGAAGTCAGGGCGTGATTTCTTGCGCCGATTCTATGACGCGCTGCAGCACGAAGCAGGGCTGGAGGCAGTAACAGTTTCCGAGGCGATTGCTCGTCATCGCAACGTTTCGCCTTTGAAGTCTATCGTGCCTGGTTCGTGGATTAACGCGAACTTCGACGTCTGGATTGGAGCTCCCGAGGACAATCGCGCGTGGGACTATCTGCACCATGCGCGCGAATTTTATGCGCAGAATGCGGCTCGCGCCACCGAAGCGCAACGAAAACTGGCCTTTGAAGAAATCATGATTGCCGAGGGCAGCGACTGGAATTGGTGGTATGGTCCGGAGCATCACTCGGCCAACGACCGCGATTTTGACGAACTGTACCGCAAGCATCTTTCCAACATTTACCAGGCGCTGGGAGCGGCGCCACCGGATTATCTGGCGCAGCCGATTACGGGAGGGGAAGTGCGGCCGGCGTTTACGCCTCAAACGGCCTACATTCATCCCCGCGTGTCCGGCGACAAGATCCGCTACTTCGAGTGGATGGGCGCGGCCATCTTCACGGCCGATCAGCGTGCCGGCGCCATGCACGGGAAACAGTTCCTGCTGGATTCTGTTTATGCCGGGATTGATAGCACGTTCGTCTACGGGCGGTTGGACTTTGCCGGCCCGGTGCCGGATATGGAGTTTGATGTGGTGGTGAACCTGGAATCATGGGCGAGCGGAGAAGCGCGGCCGCGGCGGACTCTGCGGCTCGATGGAAAGGTACAAGACCACAATCTAACGGAGTGGAAGGTTGAGGGAGGGGAAGAATCGACGTCCGCTTTTTCGAAGAAGGGTGAGGAGAGCGCCAAAGCGGCGTTGCTCCGCAGTTTCGAGTTCCGGTTGCCGCTGAGCTGGCTGCTTGCGAAACCTGTCTCCGGCAACCGTGCGGGGGCAGTCATTTCAAGTGGAGGGGCAGTCGCAGCGACCAGCAGGCTGAAGTTGCGCTTCAGCCTTTGGCATAATCGGTTGCCCGTGGACGCGCTGCCGGTTGAAGGGTGGATCGAGCTGCAGTTGCTGAGCGAATGGGAACTGGCAGCGGGGATGTAACCGTGGAGTGATGCTTCTCCCCGGAGAAGCAAAACGCCGGGGCAGGCGCCTCCGGCGTCATCAGATAATTCTTTACTGTCCTGCGTTGGCTACTGCGGTGGTCATCGCCAGGGGACGATTGAGTTCGAGCGTGAGTTCCGTGCCAGCGGGCAGCGTGGCCGAGCGGTGCTTACTCAACCAATGAGCGCCAGTTGAGCCAGCGCCAACGACTCCGCCGATGACGATTCCGGGCGGACCGCCGATGAGGCCGCCGATCAGCATGCCACCGGCTGTGCCGCCGACAGTTTCCATTTGGTCGCGGCGGTCATGACCAGATCCTTTGAACTCACCCTCCTGGTTTACGTCCGTGCCGCTACCGATATTGGTGTCGACCAGCGAGGCATCCAGGAACAGTCGTTCGCCGGTCGGGAGCACCAGGGCTTCGGGCAGAATGCCGATGGTCGGCTTGCCCGAGATGCGGCGCGGTTCGGCTACTTTGGTTACGCGGCCCTCGACCATCGTTCCGGTCGGAATCAATGTCTTGCCATTCAGCACGACAGGTTGGGTCAATCGCGCCTGAAAAGGATCACCAGCCTTGTTGCTGAAGGTGGCGAGAGTGGTTTCCAGCTTCACCATCAGGGCGGTGCCGGCTGGCACCGGGTCGCTGGCTTGTGCCGCCGCCATCGCCGCCAGTAGCAAGATGCAGGGTAGAACTGTCCACTTCTTCATGACTCCTCCACGAATTTACTGCCGCTAAATCTCCCCATCGTTGCTTTGACTCTAGATGAGACGGATGTCTGGAACAACCTCTGGCATTGCCAGGGAACCAGCGAAGATAAGGGTGGGTATCGTTTCGAGCCGGGAAATCAGGAAGCCCGCGCTGTGAGCGTTGTCACGGTGCCGTGATCCTCTATCCGCTATAATCGTGAGTCTCGCAACCACTGCATGGGCAAGACTATACGGGCGTCGGCTATCTGACTGGCCGGCGCCCAGGCACGCTGTGCGGGTGGACGACGTTTTACAGAGAACATACTCAGACAAGGATGGTAAAGAGCAGTATGACAAATATCGGAGCAATTATCGGGCGTGAGGTGCTGGATTCGCGCGGCAATCCTACAGTAGAAGCGGAAGTGCAATTGGTGAGTGGAGCGGTTGGACGGGCCATCGTGCCGAGCGGAGCTTCGACCGGTGAACATGAGGCGGTCGAACTACGCGACGGTGATAGTGCGCGTTTTCTCGGGAAAGGCGTGCTCAAAGCAGTGGAGAACGTCAATGGCGAGATCGCCGATGCACTGGCGAATCTGGATGCTGCCGATCAGCGCGGGCTCGATCAGAAGATGATTGAGTTGGATGGCACAGAGACCAAGGGACGGCTCGGAGCCAATGCGATTCTAGCGGTCTCGATGGCGGCGGCTCGCGCGGCGGCGGCGGATTACGGCTTGCCGCTGTACCGGTATCTCGGCGGCGCGGGAGCCAACATCTTACCCACACCCCAGATGAACATCCTGAACGGTGGAGCGCACGCCGACAACAATGTGGATTTTCAGGAATTCATGGTGGTGCCCGTGGGCGCGCCTTCGTTTTCAGAAGCGTTGCGCTGGGGCGTGGAAGTTTTCCATACGCTTAAAGGAGTGCTGAAAAAGCGCGGCTACAACACGGCGGTCGGCGATGAAGGCGGATTTGCTCCGTCGGTGAAGTCCAATGTTGAAGCTATCGAAGTTGTGCTGGAGGCGATTCAGCAAGCCGGATACAAGCCGGGAGAAGAGATTGCGATCGCTCTCGATCCCGCGGCCAGCGAGTTCTATCAGGACGGCAAGTATGTCTTCAAGAAGTCGGACAAGTCGGCAAAGAGTTCGGACGACATGGTGAAGTTCTACGCCAAGTGGGTGAGAGACTATCCCATCGTTTCGCTCGAGGACGGACTTTCAGAAGAAGACTGGGACGGTTGGCAGAACCTGACCAAAGAACTGGGCGGCAAAATCCAACTCGTCGGCGACGACATCTTCGTTACCAATATCCAGATTTTTGGCGAAGGCATCGAGAAGGGAATCGCCAACTCCATCCTTATCAAGTTGAACCAGATCGGCACGGTCAGCGAAACTCTCGATGCCATCGACCTTGGACGGCGCAACGGTTACACGTCGGTGATCTCGCATCGCTCCGGTGAAACGGAAGACACGTTCATCGCGGACTTTGCCGTCGCAACCGGTGCCGGACAGATCAAGACTGGATCGGCCTCCCGCACCGACCGCATCTCCAAGTACAATCAACTACTAAGGATCGAGGAGGAGTTGGGGCGCTCGGCTCGGTTTCTGGGGCTGAAGGCGCTGAACTACAAAGGCTGAAGGCGTCCATTCTCTGAGGCGGAGGTTCGATGAGATTGAAGTCATTTATCTCTGTGTGTGTTCTAGCTTTGTCGATGTCCTCCGTTGGGCAGACCACGGTTTCGATCGCTCCAGATGCACCCTCCAAGGAAGACGTCAAGAAGCTCTTTGATGTCATGGCAAGCCGCGAACAGATTGGCCAGGTCATGCAGCAGGTGTTCGCGCAGATGCGGAGTCTGAACCGCGAGGAGCTTAAGAAACGGCATCCGGACGTTTCCGAAGGGGATCTCGCGCGCATGGACCGCCAGTCTGAGGATCTGATCAAGAACTTTCCTTTGGACGAGATGTTGAGCGATATGGTCCCGGTCTACCAGCGGCACTTTACGAAGTCTGACATCGATGCGTTGACCGCCTTTTATTCATCTCAACCTGGGCAGAAGTTTCTTCACGAGATGCCCGCAGTGACGGCGGAAACCATGCGGGCAGTGTATCCACGAATACAGGCGGAGGTGGACGCAGCGCTCAAGCGAGCCGAGGAGAAGACGGATTCACCGCAAAAATGAGAGGACACAACTACTCGTGCCATCCCCAATCATTGTGTCCTAAGAGCTAGAAGCTGATTTTATGTCCCGTCCTAAACCGCTTATTCTGATCATCCTCGACGGCTGGGGATACCGCGCCGAAACCAAAGCCAATGCCATCGCGCTTGCCCGCAAGCCGACTTACGACCGTTTGCTGCGGGAGTATCCCAATACGCTGATCCACACCAGCGGTCCTTTTGTGGGCCTGCCCGAAGGACAGATGGGCAACAGCGAAGTTGGACATCTCAACATCGGCGCTGGCCGCATCGTGCACATGGACATCACGCGTATCGACCTGATGATCGAGAACGGCGAATTCTTCTCGCATCCCGTGTTGCTCGCGGCCATGAAACATGCGCGTGTGGGCGAACGGAGACTGCATCTTTTTGGTCTAGTCTCAGACGGCGGCGTCCATTCGCAGCAGGCGCATCTTTATGCTCTGCTGAAGATGGCAAAGCAGAACGGCGTGGATCGAGTTTTTGTTCATGCCTTTATGGATGGCCGCGACACGCTGCCTACAAACGGCGCCGGTTATCTCGAGCAATTGCAACAGAAGATGCGGGAATACAATTCCGGCAAGGTTGCGACCGTGAATGGACGCTACTATGCGATGGATCGCGACCGGCGCTGGGAGCGCATCGCTAAGGCATACAACGCGATGGTCTTCGGCGATGCCGAAGGCGGCAAGTGTGCTGACCCGGTCCAGGGGATGAAAGATTCCTACAACCGGGGCGTCACCGATGAGTTCGTTGTGCCATTTGTCTGCACCGACAAGAGCGGTCAGCCGCGGGCGACGATTCGGGATGATGATGCTTGTATATCCTTCAATTTTCGCGCCGATCGCGTCCGCCAGATCACTCGTGCACTGGCCCGTAACAGCGGGTTGAATGTGAAGGGCGGCAGTGATCTTCCGGGTGCGGCCGATCTCGATGTAGCGATTCCCCGCGATCGCGTTCCGAAAAATGTACATTACGTTTGCATGACGCAATACGACAAAAACTTCAGCCTACCGGTGGTGATTCCGCCGGAATCGATGGCGAACATCCTGGCCAACGTGATGGGTGGCCTCAACATGCGTAACCTGCGGGTGGCTGAGACCGAGAAGTACGCCCACGTTACATACTTCTTCAACGGCGGCGTGGAGCAGCCGTTCCCCGGCGAAGAACGCGTGATGGTGCAGTCGCCGAAAGTCGCAACTTATGACCTGAAGCCGGAGATGAGCGCCGCTGGTATCGCCGATGCTGTCGTAAAGGCCACGGAAGATGGAACGTTTGACGTGATCATCGTCAACTTTGCCAACGCGGATATGGTCGGACATTCAGGTAAGATTGAGCCCACCGTGAAAGCGGTCGAAACTGTAGATGCCTGTCTGAGCCGGATAGAATCCGCCGTGCGCGCCAAGGGCGGCGCCATGCTAATTACCGCTGACCACGGCAATGCCGAGATGATGATTGATCCGACGACCGGGGGGCCGCACACGGCGCATACTACCAATCCCGTGCCGTTTATTGTGGTCGCCGAAGATGCCAAACAGTACACGCTGAAGCCTAACGGTTCGTTGCGTGATATTTCGCCGACCATGCTCGGGATCCTTGGCGTCGACGAGCCCAAAGAGATGACGGGGAGCGACTTGCGCACCTTCCTGAAGAACAACTAAAACTTTAAATTACGAAGTAAGTCCTTCGAGCCTGCTCCATCGCGGCTTCGTGCTACAGTTTTCTCGCGGGCAATTGTTCGCCCGAACACCATGGAACCGCGGCTGATTTGGATCAATCTGCTGGTGAAGCTGGGCGTGGCTGCGGCTGTGTCGAGCAGCCTGGTGCGTTCGGTCGCGTTCAAGTCCCTTCTTTTCCGCGAGGAGCGTTCGTTACTTCAGAAAACTTATCTGGTTCTGTGGTTTAGTTTGCCGATCATGATCGGCACCTGGATTCGATTTTCCGTTAATAGCTTTGTGGCCGGCGACTTGAGTTTCGAAACGGCGCTATTGCTGGGAGTGATTGGCGGGCGCTGGTCGGGGGTTTTGGGCGGCGTGCTGATGGCCCTGCCCGCGCTGCTGCACGGGGAGTGGGCGACGCTTCCTTTCGGAGTGCTTTGCGGTTTCATCGCCGGCCAGTTGCGCACCATGGCGCTCGATAAGGATGATATCTGGTCGTTCTCTCCATTCATCGATCTCAGCATTTATCGCCTGATCCGCCGCAACCTGCCGACCCCGCGCTTGTTCGACTGGCAGATCATGTTCTTTACCACGATCATCGCGCTGCGTTTCGTTCAAAGCCAGCTGGCACGATATTTTGCCCATTCAATTTTCAGCATGGATAGCGGCAATCTGTGGGTTGAGGTGGCGATCTACGCCGCTTCGGCGATGGCCATTGGGATTGAGCTCAAGATCTTTAACAGCGTGCGTATCCAGATCAAGCTGGAGGAGCAAGAGCGTCTGCTGCTGCATGCGCGCATGGAAGCTTTGCAAAATCAAATCAATCCCCATTTTCTCTTCAATACGCTGAACTCGATTTCTTCTCTGGTGCGCTTCGATCCGGATACGGCGCGTGAAGTGATTTCCAAACTGGCCACCATCCTCCGCCGTCTGCTCAACAGCGCGGACTCTTTCGTGCCGCTGCGGGAAGAAGTGGAATTCATCGACAACTATCTTGATATCGAGGTGGTCCGCTTTGGCAAGGATAAGCTGCGTGTGGTAAAGGAACTAGCGCCCGACTCGCTGGACGTGATGGTTCCGAGCATGCTACTGCAGCCGCTAGTGGAGAACTCAATTAAGCACGGACTTGCCTCAAAGGTGGAAGTTGGAAGCATCTACCTGCGCAGCCGCTTGTCCGACTCAGGCCTGGTCATTGAAGTAGAGGACGATGGGGTTGGAATGGCGGCAACCCAGATGCCGGAAGCTGGAAGTACGCGTGGCTCGGGAATTGGCATGGCCAATATTTCCGAGCGGCTCCAGGTGTTGTACGGAGATACCGCGCGGATGACGATAGACAGCCACGAAGGGAAGGGAACGCTGGTGCGGATTCGCTTGCCGCTTCTGCAAACAGCGGGAGCCGTGCCCGAGAGCTTTTACGAAGAGCGTTCGACAACGCGCCGGTAAAAGTCCTCGTATTGAGGAACGATCTTGCTGGAGCAGAAACGCGCCTGGGCGACGGCGCGCGCCGCCTTGCCCATGGTGCGCAACGCACTCTCATCATTGAGAAGTTCAATGGCGTAGCGTGCCATCGTATCCACATCACCCACGTCGACCAGATAGCCACTGGTGCCGTGTTCGATCACTTCCGGCACGCCGCCGGTGCGCGTCGCAATCGGTACCGTCTCGCAGGCCATCGCCTCCAGCGCCGCCAGACCGAAGGACTCCAACTCGCTCGGCATCAGCAGGATGTCAGCGATTCCTAGCTTTTCCTGCACCTGATCCTGTTTGCCGAGAAAGAGGACATCCTCATGAATTCCTTTTTGTACAGCCAGCCATTCCGCCACGGAACGGTCCGGGCCGTCGCCGATCAGTAATAGCTTCGAGGGGATTTTCTTGCGCACGCGATCAAAAATCTCGATCACGTCTGTAACTCGCTTCACCGGGCGAAAGTTGGAGAGGTGCACCAGCAATCGCTCGCCGTGGGGGGCATACTCCGTGCGGAGTTCCGAAGAGTTTTTGCTCCTGCAGTACACGTCACAATTGACCGAGTTATAGATGACTTCGATTTCCTTATTGACATCGAAAACCCGCATCGTTCGGTCGCGCAGGTAATTGGAGATGGCAGTGACTCCGTCGCTCTGATTGATGGAATAGCGCGTAATGGGCAGATAGGACCGGTCCAGCCCGACGAGCGTAATATCTGTGCCATGCAGCGTGGTGACGAATGGCAGCCGGCGCCCGCGGGGGCCATCGGCCAGCATCTGCCGCGCCAGCAGCGCGCTCACCGAGTGAGGGATGGCATAGTGGACGTGCAAAAGATCCAGATCATATAGCTGCGAGACCTCGGCCATGCGCGTGGCCAAGGCTAAATCATAGGGAGGATAGTCGAACAACGGATACCGCGATACTTCAACTTCGTGATAGTGAATGTTCGGTTCCTCACCCCTTAGCCGGATCGGCTGGGCATAGGAGATGAAGTGAATCTCGTGGCCACGTTGCGCCAGTTCCAGTCCGAGTTCCGTCGCCACCACGCCGCTGCCGCCATAGGTGGGATAACACGTGATCCCAATCTTCATTCCGCGAGGTCCGCCCTTTTTGATTTCCCTAAGGTTCTGTAATTCGATGGCTGGAAACACTATAGGATGCAGATTCTATAGGGATCAGGCGGATTTGTTCGGCAGAACCCAGTGATGACCCCAAAAGGCTACTCGGAAGCGCTGCGTCCCTTCATAGAAATGCCAGGATCCACTTTGTCGAGATGGGCCTGGAATCGTCGCTTGGAGTCTTCGGGTAAACCCGTGAATTCGATACCCATGCCGACTCCGGGATCGCGCGTGCGAACCGTTGCGGAGGCCGAGACGTGCTCCTGATCGATCCAGAAATCCACTCGCAATACCGTAGAAACTGGTAACGGCATGACCGTCTCAACATAACAACCGTTGCCGCTGATATCTGTTGCGTTCACCCGCATGGGGGTGTTCACCCGCTCATCGCGGAATTCGAAAGGAAACGAAATTCTGTGGCGTTGAAATCTTCTACGATTGTCAGGAGCAGGCGCCGGCAGGTTGGACTGTACCTCCGCGGGCAACTGGGAAAGCCACGGGCACTCCTGATCAACCACTAACTGAACTCCAACCTGAGTTTTCTTCAGTCCACCGGCTTCCATTACCCAGACAACTTTGCACCGAGCTTTCTTGGTCCCATATTGGACGCCAATGACGTCGCCGACCTTCAACTCATGCTCGAGGCCGCAAATACAAGCTCCCGTGACGCTGACATTCTGGGCATTGGCATTCTGATGGAAAGGTTGATTGTCAGCGCCCATTCCCCACACACGTACGCGCAGGTCCAAGGTCGCACGCGGGGCTGCCCCTGAGGCAGACATGATAAACGTCTCCCAGCCTGAAAGTTTCTGAGCCGAATCTAATGAATCATAACCCGCGGCCGGAACTTCCTAAGATTACTAAGGTCATGGCGAGCGGTGGCTGCGACCAGTACGAATCGAAACTACTGACCTTACTGGCCGACTTCGGCCGAGACTAACTCGCGGTACGAAACCAGAGCAACGCCGCAATTCAACAACAACTCCCGTACCTCGGGCATGGTCAAAACGCGCAACTCAATCTCCCGCGACTCGCGCAGACGAGTGTTGGCCTGCTGGAGGTCCGCATCATTGTAGCCCGGGTGGCAAACAAACTCCCAAGTGCCTTCCGGGATGATCCTTGCAATAGCGCGAAAAAGTTTCTCGTCCAGCGTGCCGGTCGCGACGATGCCCAAGGTGCCGTCGGGAGTATCAAGTCCTTCCCGTCTTACTGCCTCGCGAAACTTGCCGGAAAGAGCGCGCAGAATGCACACCTCGGCGTAGCGCGTCCAGATACTGGGCCGAGCCAGCAATTCACTAGACCTCAGAGGCTTGCGCGGGCCAAACGGATTGCGAATGGCTCGAACTCCGCAGGCGCGCGCGGCGCGCAACATGGGTTGCAAGACTTTTGGAAACAAGTGAGTGTGCTTGTGAGAATCGAGATGAGAAACGCTGATTCCGGCAGATTGAATCTTGCGAATCTGAGCGCTGGTCTCCGCCTCGATCTCGCCGGGATCTAAGCGGCCGGCTAACGCGCGAGCAGCAAAAGATTTCAGCCCATCGCGGAAGCGAGTGGAGCCAGAATTTCTGGAAGTGATCGTGGGCAGCCGAACTGGGTCCAGAACGGGCTCGCCGTCAATCAATACGACATGGCAGCCCACACTTAGCCGTGGAAGCTGTTTTGCCAGTCGCACGGCGTCTTCGAAGGCCGGCCCACGGGCCATCAGCGTGGAGGAAGTCACGATGCCATGAGTGTGAGCTTCGCCGATGGCACGGTTCACTCCCGCGGTGAAACCAAAGTCATCGGCATTGACGATCAGACGTCGCACCGCGACAGTCTAGCAGGGAGAACGAAGCGACGATTGCCTTTAGAGTAGAGTTTTCCGAGGATGCAAGCGTGAATCGTGCATGAAGGCGTCGTCGGCAGCGCTAGCCGTTTGACGGTCTTTTCGTGAGTCGCATATACTCGCTCAGGCTCACTTCATGCGTATTCTCAGGCGGTCCCAAATCGCACGGGACTTGCCCTGAGCGAGGCGAATGAGATCTGATCCCGCAAGAATAGCAGGGGCGGTTAGCTCAGTTGGTTAGAGCGCCTGCCTTACAAGCAGGAGGTCGCAGGTTCGAGTCCTGCACTGCCCACCATTTGTTTTCATGCACTTAGTTCACCTTCGCGTTTGGAGACTCGCTGATACCCGGGGGATTTACCGGGGACCTCTGGTCAATTCCGCCTTCTGCTGGCCTGCTAATGGTTTCAACCGCGCCGCGCAGATCCTCAAGGCCAAAGTGCCCGTAACGAGCGCTCATGCGGACCATCGTTGCCGGGGACCATCCAACGATCTTGGCTACCTTGGCGAGGAAGTTGCCCCGGATTAGTACGGTCGAGAATGTATCCGCGCAATCAACGAAGAAAATGTATTCGCAATCCCGCCCGAAGGTCGTTTGACCCGCCGCGCGTAAACGTTGACAAGCACAGCTTTCGGGTATCCAGTCGGCTACCATCTGCCCCGTTTATTTTTGAGCGCGGTCAGCGATTCTGAAGAATCTCATGGGACGGACCATGTCGGTGGCCACGTCGAAACTCGTCACCCGGCCGTTGCTGTCGCGGTTGAAGTGCATCAGGAACTGGCCTTCGCTAATGTCGCCAATAAATCCATCCGGGAAAGCCGGCTCGATTTCCTCATCTTCGGTCATCCACTGCTGGCGGACGAGCTTGCCTTTTTCCACGACCAGTGTCCACGTGGCCCGCAGTTCGTCGTTGGCATACGATCCGGCGTAATCCGCCAGATGCGAGGATTCCAAGCCGGGCCTGACGGCTTCGTAAGAAACAGGCACTCCCCCTTCGACGGCCTCGAGTTGAAAATTACTGCCATTCTTGACCGCGTGGAAAATGTACCTATCTTTGTGTTCGATATCCGCCTCCAGGGCTTCGAATTGCCCGCCGCCCAGGGGAAGCAGGTCGTAGGTCATTCCGGGAGCCACCATGATCAGTTTGTCGTCACGCAGCACGAACTTTCGAAAGGCTCCGTTTTTCTGGCTCCAATAGGTTCCCACATACTGCTTGAGTTCAGTCAGCGGCACATTCGGCGAGGTCTTTGGAGAGGGTCCGTTTTCTGCTCGCGCAAATTCTTCCGCCAGGTAGACGTCAGCCACACGTTGTGCCATTGTCATTGGGCTCATGCTGCCCACGCAGTTACACAGAACGAGTGTGGAAAAGTGCTGATCCGGAAAGCGGCTCAGCGCTGCACGGTATCCCACCCATTCCCCGCTGTGATGAATCCAGTTGAGGCCGCGATAGTGATCCAGAAAGATGCCCATTGCGTAGGGAATCGTTTGGCCGTTATTAAGAGTGCCCGGCGTAGTTAATTGACGAATGGCGTCGGCGCCACCGACTAGCGGATGATCGAAGTTCTGATCCCACTTGAAGAGGTCCTCGACCGTGGTCATGACCGAGCCGTCCCCGAGCTGCTCGAAGTTGCTCATGTCGATTTCGAAGCCTCCGCCCTTGTGGGGCGCATAGCCTGTCGCCCGCCGCGGCACGATCATGGTGTGGTCGTCGTGGAAATGCGTGCTCGTCATCTGCAATGGACCAAAGATTCGATCCTGGGCGAACTGCCGCAGAGTTTGTCCGGTAACCCTCTTCACAATCTGCGACATGAGGAAATAATTCGTATCGCTGTAGAGGAATTCTTCGCCTGCTCTGAAGTTCACCCCTTTCTGCCGAAGGATCAATTCCATTGCATCGCGATCCGTAGTAAGGTCGGCTTCTGGTATGCCCTGCAGGTCGAATAAATCGTCGTAGTTGCGAAGCCCGCTAGTGTGGTGCAGCATGTGGCGAATCGTGATAGTTGACCCGTAATCCGGCATTTCGGGGAGATACTTCCGAATGTCGTCGTCCAACGACAATCTGTGCTCTTGCGCCAGCAGGAGGATCGCCATCGCGGTAATCTGTTTCGACACCGAGCCGATATCAAATACCGACTGAGGGGTGATCGCGATGCCGAGTTCAAGGTTGGCCATGCCGTAACCGTGCTCGTAAACGACGTGGTCGTCCTTCACAACGGCCAGGGCACACCCTGGCGAACTGGTTGTGTTCCACTCTGCAAATACGCGATCGACTTTGTCAGTGAGTTCTTCTTGTGCCGAAGAATCTGCGGCAACCAGCAAACACAGCCCAAGCATCGTGAGTGCAACGCGTCTCATCGTTGTTTTCTATTCTTAGAAGCTGTAACGGAGCGCGAACTGCATGACCCGCGGAGCCGTTAGCGTAGACGTATAGTAGCCGAAGCTTGAACTGTTCGACAGGCTCAGATTCCCCTCTGCGTTGCTTCCCGCGATGGGCTCCAGGGCGGCCGCATCAAACCGGACTGAGTTTGTGATATTGAAAGTCTCCCAACTGAATCGCAGCGCGGAAGACTCGGTGATATTCCACGTCTTTCCCAGCCCCATGTCGATGCCAAAGTAGCCCGCGCCGCGGATGAGGTTTCGTTCTCCAGATTCGCCGGGATACGCGTAGCGAAACTCACCGATCGTCGCAGTGGGAGTCTGGAATATGTTAGGGCTGCCGTTGACCATGAAAGTTCCGCTTTTCGGCTTAGGCCCAACCAGCACAGCATTGGCAGTGTTCTCCCAGTTGGTCGGCCAATAGTTCCCATCGTTGACGGTAGTTGGGAAGCCGCTGGTCATACGGAAGATTCCGGTGATTTCCCAATTGCCGACGACGGCCCCGAGCAGGCCACGTGTAGCTATCTTTTTTCCTTTTCCAATGGGCAGCTCATACATCCAGTTCGCATTGAATTGGTGGGTCGCATCAAAATCTGACACGGCACGGTTTTGTCTTGGTGACCAGGTGTTCAAGATGTAACTGGCAAACCCGCCGCCGGCAACACCTGAACCACCTTCGTATTGATTCACTCGTTCGGCGTCCGACCCCAAGTCGATCGACTTGGAATACGTATAGTTAAAATCAAACTGCAGCCCGCCGGACATTTTACGCCGCAGACTCGCCTGCAGCGCGTTGTAGCTGCTGTTGCCCATCGAGCTCCACCCGTACAGCGACGAGAATTGCGGAGCCCAGAACTGGAACTGCTTCGTGACTCCATTCACGGTGGCGCAAGCCGGGAATGTGGCCCCAGTGGGATCGCAATACCAGTCGGCCTGAATCAGCTCCGTGGTCATATCAATGCCGCCATTGCAGGCGAAGATCTCATACATGTTCTGCGTGGCCGTCGGATTCGCTGGAGGCGTGCCCGGAGCGCAAGTGATCGTGGGCGTCTGGCCTGCGACGAGCGGAAACAGATTCTCGAAGTAAGGAATCTTCGCCATGTTTTGTACAGGAGTCGGATTGTTGCTCTGCATCGTGGTCGCGATCATCCGCGTCGCGGTATAGAGATCCATGCCCGACTTAGGATCCCGCAGGTTCAGTGGTTGTGCGAAATCCAGTTGCTGCAGCAAACGATGGCCGAAGCGGCCCACATAAGAAGTCTCCAGAACGAATCCCCGGCCTACTTCGCGGGTGAATGAAAGATCAACCACGTGGGAGTACGGAGTCTTCAATTCGTTGTCCAGTCCCCAGGTGATCGCCTCGCCTCCCGTTCCCGGCGTCGACGGCGGTGAATACGGAAAACCACCCGTCGGTGCCGGCGGTTGCAGCAGACATGGAGGAGCCCCGCAACCGTTATATGTTTTCGGGACGTTGTACAGAGAGTCAAAACGCGGCGATTGATCCGGAGTTACCAGGCCGGCAGGATCCCCGATAATCGTCGTCAAACCAAACGAGCCCATTCGATCGAAGCTGTTGATCACCCCTTCGCCAAAGTGGTCGTAGTACATCCCCCACCCGCCTCGGAGCGAACTCTTCCCGGACTCGCCAAACAGTTTTCCTAACCAACTCGTCTTCGAGAAATTCGGTGACCACGCAAAAGCAAAACGCGGAGCCGCATCTTTGTAATCCCAGTTCCAGATCGGCGGCTTACCGTTGGCCTGACCTGACAACCCGAAGCTCAGTAACGGCTGGATGGATTGTCCTTCTGCCATTCCCGTGTAGCGACTTCGAAACCACTGACTGATGGCCGGAACCGGCGCCACCTGGGTGCCTGTGGTTTCGTATGGCGGCTGTAACAAGCTGTAACGGACTCCAAAGGTCAGCGTCAGATTGGGTGTGACCCGCCAGGCATCTTGCGCGTAGAACTCGGCCTCATGCGCCCGGAAATGGCGCGGAACCATCGCGCCCTCCGGCAAGAGCGTGAAGTTCTTGGTCTCCTGGTAATTTGCCGTCACTTCGGGCACCATGCCGGTCAAGGCACTCGCCGCCAGATCATAGGCCGCAGAAAACGATCCCGATCCATTGGATGCGTACGTTCCCAAAACTTCCGGGAATCCCAGGGAAGCGAATTGGGGAGCCCCAGGATCCAGACTGGTTCCTGTTCCGGAGATTCCGCCTGCCGCAAGCCAAGTCGGGTTCGACGACCCGGTGGTAAACGATTGTGCATTGGATTGTCGCAGGTTGTTGATGATTCTCAAGTTCGTGCCGAACTGCAGTGTGTGCTTGCCTTTGGTCCAACTGAGGTCATCCACAAAGTTGTGGAGCGGCACTTGCACGTTCGTCGTTGGCGATTCTCCTACGGGATTCGAAATGCCTCCCGCGTAGAAGCTGATGTATCCTTGCGTTTGCAGTCCCGCCTGCCCCAGCCCCTCGCGGATGTATCCGTAGCGAAAATTGTTGATCAGGGAGTTGCTGATCACCGTCGCGTAACCCGCCGCCAGGCCCTTTCCGTTATTGGTCGAAATCTGATTGGAAGGCTGTCCCGGAAATTGTGCCCCGATGGTTGTCAGGTGATCATTCTGCAAGTTCCCGCGCAAGAACAGGCGATGGTTTCCGTTCGAGGTCAGGTTAGAGTCGAGTTTGACGATGTAAGTATCGAGTTTGGCGGGGGTCGGATCGGAGAACGTAAATCCTGAAATGTTCAGGCCATCGCCCACCGTTGGATCGTTCGGCAGCGGATAACCATTGAAGACCGCCAGTGCCGCCGGATCAACTCCCGCCCCTTGCGGGCAGTTCCCCAGTCCGTAGCAATAAGGGTCCAGATTCGCGAGATCGGTTTTATTCAGCGTAAACAGACCGCTAGTCGGACAAGTCGGGTTCTGGCCGTTATCACATTGATAGGTCAGAATGCCATTGCGGAAGCTGGCGGTGGGCACAAACCTTGTAACAATTGCCGTCTCGTGCGTCCGCTGCCCCTCATAAGTGGCGAAGAAAAACAGCCGGTTCTTGATGATCGGCCCGCCGATTGAACCTCCGAATGTATTACGTACAAGATGCGGAGGTACGTTCGGATTGCCCGCCTCCAGCTCAGACCGCTCGTTAAACCAGCTATTGGCCTCGCCGATTTTCGACCGGTTGTATTCATAAAGGGATCCATGAAACGCGTTGGTTCCACTCTTGGTCACCAGGGACACCTGAGCGCCTGACGACCGCCCGGCCTCTGCATTGGAATTCGTCGTGGTGACGCGAAATTCCTCCAGCGAGTCCAGGGTTGATCGTAACGCCCCCTGAAAGGCATATCCGAAAACGGGATCGTTGTCGTCCAAGCCATCGACCGTAATATCGGTCTGATCACTGCGCGCTCCGCTCACCGCTCCGCTGCGGCTGTCCGCGTCCGCATTAATGTCCGTGCTATTCCCCGTGTACAGCACGCCCGGCTGAAGGCTAAGGATAGAGACAGGATCGCGGCCTTCGAACGGAAGCGTGGTCATCTGGTCTGCGGTAAACGCATGGCCGATGCTGGCGTCCTGGGTATTCACGAGTGGGGCCTGGCTCATTACTTCCACTTTTTCTGCGACCGCTTGCACCTGCAACTTTTGATTAAGAGTGGCGGGCGTGTTCACCAGCAAGCGAACGTTATCTACGCGAAGCGTGCCAAACCCGGCTGCCTTGATGGTGAGGTTGTAGTTTGCCGGCGGGACTTCAAGAAACTGATAGAAACCCTGACCGTCGGTCTTGGTAGCTCGCACAAAGGCGGTCGCTGAGTTTGTAAGGATCACTTCCGTTCCGGGGACAACCGCTCCGTTGGGATCGACAATCGTTCCACGCAGCGACGTAGTGGAAGTTTGCGCCCAGCACAGTGTAATCCCGAAGAAAACAACAACCAGAATCAGCGACCCGATTGACTGCTCGCTTCTTGTCATGCTGCCCTCTTTTGCCAACCGCCACGAGTTACGGATGTGACACTACACGAGCATCTCGCCTTATAGTTAACTGTTGCAAACCCTGTCAAGGAATAAATGACCTTGCTGAATTGGAAAAACCGGACCAAAGAAGCAAAGTTTGTGTGTCACAGATGTGTCAATACACTTGACATCTCGCGCATGGTTGTTTGATGCTTACCGTTTTTGTGGCTAGAGGCGCAACAAATCGGCATTCGATTCCCCCGAGTTGGCATGAGCGCATCAATCGCCTCTCTCCAAAACGGCAGGGATCCGGCTGTACTGGAAGATCCGCGTGGCTTCGTGTTTCTGAGCATCCGGGCGATGGCGGAGACGCTACATACGGATACCGCCACGACACTGCGCTCCATCCCCGGCATGGGATTCTTGGGCTACCCGGAATTCCACCGCTACCTGCACGACCTGACGATCGCGCATGCCACATCTCTGGATTCCATGCTGGCGAGTACTGCCAGGGATTCAGACATTCCATCTCACGTCCGCGACTCACTCGATCAGGACCAGAAGAACTTCACCAGTTTCCGCAACACACTGGATACGGAGCAATTGGCGAGACTCGCCCAACGCATGTGGTCGGCGCGACGGATCATTTTGCTGGGTGGCGATTTAGCGTCGGCCCTGGTTTTCTATCTGGAACACCATCTGGTGATCTTAGGTTTGCCCGTGTTTGCAGCCACGAGCCCGGGCCGGGTAGTCCACCTGGTTCGAACCACAAGCAAGAAAGATCTCGTGCTGGCAATTAGCTTTCGTCGAGCCTTGCGGCAGACGGTCGAAGGTATGCGGCAGGCAAAAGCGAAGGGGGCGTACTGCATAGGAATTACGGATACTTTCGTCTCGCCGATCGCTCGCTTCGCGGATGAGAATCTGATTGTTTCAGTCGAGACCTGCCATTTCGGAGACTCCTACGTCGGCCCGATGGCATTGCTCGATGTAATGCTGGTGGCTTGCGCCAACTATCGCCGTAAGTATTCGCTGGCTCTGTGCGCGCGAAGCGGCTGAGGAGCAACAACACGGATTCCGCTGGTATGAGGATTGAATCTTTCTAGCTTTTGTTGAGTAAGAACCGCATCGTCTTCTTATCACTATGCGAATCGAAACCATCACGCTACGAGAGCTCAGGATGCGCCTGAAGGCTCCTTTCGAAACCAGCTCGGAGGTCACCTGGGATCGGCGGGTCCTGTTAGTCGAAGTCGGTGTGGACGGACTCCACGGCTGGGGCGAGATCACCGCCGCCGAAGATCCTTTCTACAATGCCGAAACCACCGACACCGCCTGGCACATCACAAAGGACTTCATCGCTCCCTTCATCATCGGAAAAGAAGTTGGGAATGCGGCTGAGATCGGAAATTTGCTGGCTCCAATCCGCGGCCACGAAATGGCGAAAGCGGGAGTCGAGAACGCGGTCTGGGACATCGAAGCGCAGCAACACGGTGTGCCCTTGGCAAAATTGCTCAGTGGAACTCGACAAGAGATCCCTTGCGGCGTGTCGATTGGAATCCAGCCGTCAACCTCGACACTGTTGGAGAAAATCGAGTGCGAGGTGCGAGCGGGATACCAGAGGATCAAGCTGAAAATTAAACCCGGAAAGGATGTTCAAGTCGTAGCCGAGGTTAGACGGCATTATCCCGGCATCAGGCTGATGGTGGATGCTAACTCGGCGTACCGTCTGGAAGATCTGGAAATACTCAAGACGTTTGACGAATATCAACTTTTGATGATTGAGCAGCCGCTGGCCTGGGACGATATTTTTCAGCATTCGTTGCTGCAGGCTCAGTTGCGGACTGCCATCTGTCTCGATGAGTGCATTCATAATCCTTCCCATGCCGACGCTGCGATCAGGCTGGGCGCCTGCCGGATCATTAATATCAAGCTGGGACGCGTAGGGGGACATACCGTTGCCAGGCAAGTCCACGACATCAGTGTGCGGCACTCCATTCCGGTCTGGTGTGGAGGCATGCTGGAATCGGGAGTGGGCCGCGCCCACAACATTGCCATGTCCGCGCTGCCCGGGTTCGTGCTGCCAGGAGACGTCTCCGCGAGTCAGCGGTATTGGGATGAAGACATAATCGAGCCGGAAGTCGAAGTGGGGCCGGCAGGTACGATACGCGTGCCCGTGACGTCTGGCCTCGGTTATTCGGTTCGCAGAAAACGAGTGGAATCACTGACGGTTCGTCAGGAACAGTGGCATGCGTGAGCAAAACCGTCGCCTCCGCAGGTCGATGTGCCGATCGGCAGTTGTTGTTTCGCAAGTTTGGAGTCAGTTGATGAAACGGAACCGAGGTCCATTGCTTGTTCTCGTTCTTGTCGTTTACGTGCGAACTGGGAGCGCACAGACCCAAGTTCAACTCCAGCAAGAAGCGAAGGAAGTTGCAGTATCGGTCCTCGCGGGACCATCAATGCAAGAGATCGAGGCGCTGTGTGATCGTTTCGGTGCGCGGCTGACCGGGACAGCAGCCTACGATCATGCGGCCGAATGGGCAGCGGCGCGATTTCGTGCTGCCGGCATTCAAGACGTGAAATTCGAGAAGATTACTGTTCCCAACGGCTGGCAGCGCGGCTGGGCGGAGAGCTACCTTTATTCTCCGGTGCAACGCAAATTGCACCTTGAGTCCGTGAGCTGGACTCCTTCCACGCCCCGTGACGGAGTCAACGGCGAGGTCGTAGTCGTCTCCGACATCTCCGAAACCGCTCTGCGGGGTAGCACCTCGGCTATCAGGGATCACATCGTTCTCTTCGATGCCGAGCATGTCTTCGCAGCCGGTTTCAACAAAACCTATGCGAAGCTAATCGCCTCCTACCCGATTTTCAAAGCTCTGGGTGCGCAAGCTCTCGTACTTCCCGATGCCGTCCCCAATAACGTGCTCGGGGACTGGCTCGATATCGACAACGGCAAGGGCGAAATTCTGCCTCTACCGATCGCCGAAATTGGCATGGAAGATGCTTTGCTCATCCGGCGCCTTCTAGCGAAGAGCCCCGTCACCATCGGGTTTTCCTACCAGAATCAGATCTCGGGTCCAGTGCCGTCCAACAGCGTGATTGCAGAAATCCGCGGCAGCGACAAAGCCGATGAGTGGATCCTCGTAGGCGCCCATCTCGACTCCTGGGACTTCGCAACCGGCGCGCAGGACGACGGCACAGGCGCCATCATGGTTCTTGAGGCCGCCCGCGCTGTCGCTCAGCTACCGCACCCTCCCCGGCGAAGCATTCGCTTCGCTCTCTGGACGGGAGAGGAACCCGGGTTGCTCGGGTCTCGAGCTTACGTGAAAGCACATGCAAAGGAACTCGATCACTGCGTGGCTGTTATTAATACCGATAACGGAGCCGGGCGCCCGCGCGGGTGGATCGTCGAGGGTCGCGACGACCTGAAAGCCACTCTGGACGAATTGGCGCCGATCTATCTGAAAGAATACGGAGCGGACCAGGTCTCGCTGGAAACCACCTTCGACAGCGACCAGGGCCCTTTCATGCTCCAGGGTATTCCGTCTTTCGATCTTTGGGTCGACGACGTACCCTACAACGCGATTCATCATAAGTCCAGCGACACGGTGGATAAGATTGACCCGGCGTATTTCAAGACCGACGGTGCGATCGTGGCCGTCCTGGCCTATGTCATTGCGCAGAGAGAAGAGCCGATTGCGCCTCGCCTGAGTCATGCCGCCGTAGGCGAAATCCTCAAGAAGGCGCAACTCGACGGATATCTGATCGCCCACGGAGACTGGCAACCGTAGCTGCTTTTCGGCTTGCAGAGAAAGAACCAACTTCGTCAGGAATATGGAATGGGAGACCTGCCCACAAAAACCGAGTTGGCGCCAGCCGGTCACCTCAAGGCCAACGCGCTTTCCCTGAGCGATGCCATCATTCTGGGACTGGCCAGTTCCGCGCCGGCTCAGACGATGGCAGTGGCTCTGCCGGCATTGGTCGCAGCAGCCAACTATGCCGGCCTCCTGCCCATCGCGTGCGCATTCGTCCCGATGCTGGGCATTGCGCTCGGCTATCAGAGATTGAACCGCTGGGATCAGAGCGCCGGAGCAACGTACACGTGGGTTTCGAAAGCGTTGCATCCTTATTTAGGATTCGTGGCCGGTTGGATGATCTTGTTGTACTACACGCTCGGCACAACCAGCATGACCGTGCCCGCAGGCACCTACACTCTTCAACTCCTGGCTCCGAGTCTGGTCAACAATAAGCTGGCAGTGGTGGCCGTCGGTGCCGTTTGGAATCTAGTGGTGACTTTTCTGCTGCTTGGAGGAATTGAGATTGCGGCGCGTTTTCAAAAGGCTTTGGCCATTTTTGAGTATCTCGTGCTCTTCTTCTTCGTCATCCTCGGCATTAGAGCATTGGCATCGGGGCGCGCCGCCTCGCAAGTGAATTCTGGCTGGTTCAGTTTATCGGGGGCCGGAGGAGCGAAGGGATTCTTAGCCGGAACTCTCATCGCCGTGTTCATGTACTCCGGATGGGATGCGGCGATTTACGTCAACGAAGAAACCAAGGATAAGGAAACGAATCCTGGCCGAGCCGCGATCGCAAGCGTCATTATCCTGCTTTTCGTATATTGTCTGATCACCTTTGCTTACCAGGGTGTTTTAAGCAGGACCGATCTTCAGAGCTCTGCCGGAAATTCACTCGCCGTGATTGCGGATCGCTTGCTCCCAGGCCCGAGTTCGTTAGTACTGAGCTTGGTTGTGTTGCTGGGGACGATCGCGTGCCTCCAGGTCGCGGTCGTTTCTTCAACGCGGCTGGGGTTCGCAATGGCTGAGGACCGTGTGATGCCGGCCTTCTTCAAAATCATCCATCCGAGAACCGGCAGTCCATGGCCGGTCACTCTGTTCATGGGCGGGGTCAATCTAGTGTTCCTCTTCCTGACTACGTTCGAAGCGGGAGGAACACGCGAGGTGCTCTCGAACATCGCCGGCGCCCTCGGAATCATCGCATCCCTCTATTACGCCCTGACGGCCATTGCTGCCGTTTGGCAGTATCGAGCGGTACTGCTGGAAAATGCCGGAAACTTCACTCTTGGAGGTCTCTGGCCCGCGCTGGGAGCAATCTCACTTCTGACCTTAGTTGTGGAGGCGGTTTGGACTCGGGCGGTTTCGCCCGCGGTATTGTGGGCAGGGCTCGGCGCCACCGCCCTGGGACTGCCCATCGCATTGGCCATCCACTACATTGGCAGAGTGCCTTTGTTAGGCGCGTCGGCCGAACAGCCCCTGGAAAATTCCTGACCAACCATGAAGAACGGAATCCGGCAAAGGATCGAACTATGAAGGCGGAACACGAACCGGAAAGCTTGAAGGGGACTTCGCAGTCAGCGCGTCTTTTCGCGCAGGCGCAGGAATTGATCGCCAGTGGCGTGAACAGTACCGCCCGCGCTCCTCGCTCCGGTTGGTCGCCTTATCCGCTGTTTGTTGACCGCGGAAAAGGATCGCGGATCTTTGACGTCGATGGCAACGAATTCATCGATTACCTGCTGGGACTCGGTCCGATGCTCCTGGGCCATCGCCCTGAACCCGTGACCAACGCGGTGGTCGAATTCATCCAGCAACGCGGCACGGTCTTTGCCTTGCCGGTTGCCGACGAAATCGAATTGGCACGCAAGATCATTGCTGCTGTACCCAGTGTCGAGCAGATGCACCTGGCAAATTCAGGGACAGAAGCGGTTCTCTATGCTCTTCGCCTGGCACGTGCTTACACGCGACGGAAAAGGATCATCCGCTTTGAAGGCATGTATCACGGATTCTCCGACGCCGTGTATTGGAGCAAGCATCCTCCGCTCGAAAAAGCCGGACCCGCATCGCGGCCAGTTCCGGTTCCGCAAGGACCCGGCATGCCGGATGGATTGGAGAATTCGCTGATCGTCTTGCCGTGGAACGACGGCGAACTGTTAGAGCGCACGATCCGCGAACGCGGAGAAGAGATCGCCGCCGTGCTCACCGAACCCATCATGTGCAACACAGGCTGTATCCTGCCGGAACCAGGCTACCTGGGCCTGATGCGAAGCTTGACCCGCGAACTGGAAATTGTCTTGATCTTCGACGAGGTCATCACCGGATTCCGCGTGGCGCTGGGAGGGGCGCAGCAGTATTACAACGTGACTCCGGACCTCACCGTAATGGCCAAGGGCTTTGGGGGTGGGTTTCCCGTCGCGGCAGTTGGCGGTAAGAGGGAAATCATGCAGTTAGTCGCGGATGGAACGGTTTCGATGGCCGGAACCTACAGCGGCAACGGCATCGCAGTCAGCGCCGCCAACGCCACACTCGACTTCTTGATGACACCAGGCATTTACGAGCATCTGTTCGCCAGGAGCGAACGGCTGATGCTCGGAATTCGCGACCGCCTGAACTCGGCAGGATTGCAGACCAACGTAGTCGGCGTGGGACCACTCTTTCAGGTTTGGTTTACCGATTCCGTGATCCGCAACTACCGTGACGCCGTGCATCATGCTAGGAAGGATTTCTTCCGAATCTGGTGGGAAGAGATGATGAAGCGAGGCGTGCTCTTTCACCCCGATGCCTTCGAGAATCTGTTCGTCTCGTTTGCCCACAACGATACAGATGTTGAGTGCACGTTGAAGGCAGTGGAGATAGCATTACCTGAAGTGACGCGCAGAATGCGGTGAAGTCCCTCAGGCTTGGCAGACCCGTCCTGTGCAACACAATCACAGAACGAGAAGAAGATGAGGATAGGAGTGGAGGAGACAAGATCATGCGTGCTGGGGATCGATTTGGGGACTTCTGCCGTCAAACTCGTCGCAGTTTCTCTTGACAGCCGGGTGATGGCGACTGCCCGCGAAAAATACGCCACAATCTCGACCTCGACGGGGCAGGCAGAACAGGATCCTGAGCATTGGCTCAAGGGATTGTCCCTCGCTGCGAAGAAGATCAGGTCGAGGTTGAGCCGGAAGGTCATGATCGAAGCGCTGGCGCTCACCGGACAAATGCCTACGTTGGTAGCGATGGGCGGACGCAAGCCAATTGGCCCCGCCATCACATGGCAAGACAGCCGCGCAGATCAGTGGGTAGGCGAGCGCGTGGATCACCGTCTTCGCCGTGAGATTTACCTGAAAACCGGAGTGCCCATTGACGGCCGTTACCTTGCGCCGATGTTCCAGTTTCACTATGGCTCGAAACCGCAGAGAGCAAACCTCATTCTTTCCGCTAAGGATTTCCTCTTCCATACTTTGACTGGGTCGGCAATCACAGATCCATCAACCGCGGCCGGATATGGCTTGTACAACTTGCGTAGGAATGCCTGGGATCGGGAGCTGTGCAATTTCTGGGGGGTCTCTCTTGAGCATTTACCGTGCATCAAGAGCTCTTCATTCAGCGCACCACTTAGTAAACGAGGGAGTCAATTACTGGGTTGCAAGCCGGCTACACCCGTGGTGCTGGGGTGCGCCGATTCTGTTGCTGGTGCTCATGCCATTAGTCGCGGACAAGAGGACTTGCACACCGCCATCATTCTCACAGGTTCGAGCACGGTGATCCTGAAATGTGATGCAGGGCCGCGATGCGACGGCCAGAGCAGATACCTTGTTACACCACTGGCGAAGGATGGCATGTATGCGCGGGAGGCCGATTTGCTGGCGAGCGGCTCAGCACGCGACTGGGCAGCAGCTGTTCTGGAGCGCGGTGGCAAGACTACAAAGAAATCGATTTGGGACCTAGCCTATCGCGTTACCCCAGGTGCAGACGGCCTTCTCTTCGCGCCCTTTCTCGCCGGCGGCGAACAGGGGATTCTGTGGAACCCGAGCCTCAGGGGAACGATATCCGGACTTACATTGACCCATGACGGCGCGAAGATTGCCCGCGCGCTGCTTGAAGGCATGTGTTTCGAGATTCGACGCTGTTTGGAGGTCCTTGAGGAGGAAGCGCCGTTGTCCTCTACACGCCTAGCCGGATGGATGGCCGAAATTCCCCAGCAGTCCCAACTGCTAGCAGATATTCTCGGACAACCTGTGGACGCGTTCAGACTCAGTTCGGCTTCCGCTGTCGGAGCCGCTCTACTCAGCGGTCTGATAGACCGCAAGAAATACTTCAACCGTACTAAGGCGATCGTGTTCAGGCCATCTCAGAAGAAAGTCCTCTACGACGTACTCTACGCAAAATACACTGCCCAATTTCCAGCTGCCGCGGCCAGTGCGACGCCTGATGAATCGGCATGACAACCGATTATCTGAACGCGGAATCCGCGGGACATGATCATCCGCGGCGGAGAGAATGTTTATCCGCGGGAAGTGGAAGAGTTCTTGTACGCGCATCCAAAAGTGACCGAAGTACAGGTGGTCGGGATCCCAGACGATCGCCTGGGTGAAGTCGTGCTCGCATGGATACGATTGAAAACAGGCGAGAGTGCAACGGAGGACGAGGTCCGCGAGTTCTGTGAAGGCAGATTGCCTACCTCAAGATTCCTCAGCATGTCCGGTTTGTAGATGCGTTCCCGATGACGGTAACCGGAAAAATCCAGAAGTTCAAGATCCGGGAACTTAAAACCAAAGAGCGCGGACTCGAACGCTTAGCAAAGCGGGAGACGGCGTAAGAGCAGAGCGGGACATCAGTATGCGCTCCTTCTCCGGTCTGTCAACCAAGGCTTTTTTCCTTTGGCCTGCGTCGGCCTCGACAATGTTGCAGCGGCCGCGCCGAGTCGCCGGACAGAAGAAGGTGCTGACAGGATTCCTGCAGAAGCCGCGCGGTGTCTACAGATACCCCAGTGGGTCGTTTGAAACAAACCCAACAATTCCTAACTCCCCAAGTGTCGGCTACTCTTACGCTGGATTATTTATGGTTTGGCCGTTTACAAAGCTTTAGCGGGCCGAATCCCGTCTAGCTCGACGTTTCGGCTACTTCAGGTGCTCCACGAGGAATAGGTCGGATAAGTTGCGCGTGTAACCGAAAACGTAGTGCTCCTCATCATCGGAAATGAGAGGACACGAGGCACCGACGACACCCGCGACGTCGACCGGGCTGAACGTTTTCCAAGGTGTCCTTGCGCCGGTTTCAAGGTCCAAGCGCGACACCGGACATGAGATTTCGCCACGAGTTCCTACCAGCAAGGTCTGACCGTTCTTTTCCCAGCGTAGTGGTATGTCACCGGGTTGTGAACCTCGCACCAACTGCGGTTCTCCCCCATCGGATGGCAGTAAGGCCATTCCATCGCTTGAGATAGCGGCAATGCGTTTGCCATCAGGTGACAGCGAATGCCCGCGTAGGTTAAATCCTTCTGGGCTTATGGCGCGAGGCTGCCCTCCGTCCAAATTCATGACGTAGATCCGGGAAGCGTGGCCGGCCTCGTGGCCGTCGAATAGAAGACGATTGGAATCGGGGAAGAATTGACCAAACCGGGGAATCACCTTCCCGGTGGGCAGCACCCGCTGCTGTCCCACTCCGGTGGGGAGCAGCACGAAGTCAGGCGGCGACATATTCTGCCGCAGGACCACGGCCCACTTGCCATCGGGCGAAAGCGAGCGCGCACTTCCCTGGCCCAGACGAACGGCAGAAGTGCTGTTGGTCTCGCGAGTGAATACCGCATAGTCGCCGCCCCCGGCCTCCCCCGCTTCGATAAAGAGCAGGACCTTGCCATCCTCGGAGAGAGCCGTGGGCACAGTCCAGTCCTGCCAGCTCAGGTCTCGCTCTTTGTTTTCGCCGGGGACCAGGCCGATCGCGCCCGCGCGCAGTGCGTCGCGCGAAATCAAGGCGCGGCCGCCAGCACCGGCATCATGCAGAGTAAGCGTCCCCGGTGCGGTGAGCAATTCGCGGGATTTGCCCGACAGAGTCACACCACGCAAGGAACGGCTGAATCCTGTGGCAGTAGCGGTAAACCAGATCTCGTCCCCGGAAGGCGCCCAGGCCAAACCGATTGCGCTGGCCCAGCGTTCGGTAAGGTCTGTCTTCTTCCCGCTAAGATCAACGACACTGATCGTCCCACCGTCGTCCCCCAACGTTGGATGGTCAACAAAGGCAAGGCGATCACCTTTGGCGGAGAAACGAAGATTGCTGATCCAGCCGGCGGTCTCATACAACACCTTGCTAATCGGATATTCCAGGCGGCTCTTGCCGCCGACGGTGTGAACGACCGCCAGCGCATTACCCTCAGGATTCCAGTCGGCGTCCTCAACATTGTCCAGCAGATCGCGGGGGGCGTCGGCGCCGATGGACAGCTGAGCCACGGTTCCGACATACGTAAAAGCATTGTCGGCGACGCGAAAGCGGCGCAATACGGCCATTTGCCCGCCCGAGGAGACCGCCAGGACTTGCGTCTGCACCAGCCCCAGATCGCGCGATTCGGTGGAGTTTGGGGAACTGATAAACACTGCTTGCGGATTGCCTTCCCAAGAGGCGCTGTAAATGGCCGAGCGCGGGTCCGGAGCAAATCGCGCAGACGTCAGAGCGCCCCGGCGGAATGTGAGTTCGTGAAACGTGGGCACGGGCCCTGTGGCAGATCGCTGGCCAATAAGGATTCCTGCAGTTGCGCCGGCAAACAGCATTACCAAGGCGGTGCCGGCCAGCCACGACAGGCTGATGCGTTTCGTCGCTCCTCCGGCGCTCTTCGGTACCGAGGCCGGAGCCGCTGCTACACCCGACTCCGCCACCGCGGCCAGTTGCCTCGATGACGGATGCCAGTCGCGGTGCAGGCGCTTGAGATCAGCCCGCATGTCGGCCGCGCTCTGATAGCGCAGGTCACGATCCTTTTCTAACGCCTTATTGACGATGCGCTCCAGTTCCGGTGGAAGCTCGGGATTCAAGCGGACTGGCGCGGTTGGAAGCTTGTTGAGAATTGCATTGAAAATTGCCGCGGACGTGTTGCCTTCAAACGGCAGACGGGCGGTACACATTTCGTACAACACCACGCCGAACGAAAACACGTCTGTGCGCGCATCCAGTTCTTGGCCAAGCGCCTGCTCCGGACTCATGTACGCGACAGTGCCCAGCGCAGATCCCGGCGAGGTCAGTTGCTCGGCGCTGACTCCAACCGTCGGTCCAGCCAGAGTTCCTGTCGCTTCTATATCCTTATCCTTGCCGCGCTCCGCGATAACTTTTGCCAATCCAAAATCGAGGATCTTGGCATGATTGCGCTCAGTCACGAATATGTTTGCCGGTTTAACGTCGCGGTGAACGATCCCTTTGGAGTGAGCGGCGTCGAGCGCGTCGGCAATCTCGATAGCAAGCGTCAGGATCAGGTTCACCTCCAGTGGGCGGTGCGTAATGCGGTGCTTGAGCGTTACCCCGTCCAGAAACTCCATGGCGATAAAGGACTGGGTTTCGTGTTTGCCGATCTCGTAAATTGTGCAGATATTGGGATGGTTCAGCGCTGAGGCAGCGCGGGCCTCGCGTCGAAAACGCTCGAGTGCCTGCGAGTCCTGGGCGAGGTCATCGGGTAGGAATTTCAGCGCGACAAAGCGCCCGAGTTGGGTGTCTTCGGCTTTGTAAACCACTCCCATGCCGCCGCCGCCCAACTTCTCGGTAATGCGGTAGTGCGATATGGTCTGGTCGATCACTAAGAGCACCCGGCTTTCCGGTCGCTACATCTTACGGACACTGCCGCGGACAGTCAACGAATGGCAGTTCTGGCAAACCCCAAAGCACTTGCGCTGTGAAGCGTAGCCGTGGCTGCAGCGAGATAATGGCGCGGGCTACTCGCTTCAGCCCTTGTTTTCGGCGCACTATGGCACAAACTTAGGCTTGAAGAGAAATGGATGCGTGTGCAGTTCGACGAGTCGTATGAGGCCTACTCTCGACAGGTGAAGGCGTTGGTGCCATATATCATCTGAGCGTGACGTGCAGAGAGTTGCCTGAAGCAGTTTTTCCGTGATGGCGAGTGATGAAACGTTCGATGCCACGCCAAAAGTGGATATCTTGGTAGCTTGATCCTCGCAGTGCCAGCCTTCACATTTGCTTCCACAATGCAGAAACTGCGCTTCCTACATCGTGCCGCCCCCCTCTGCGTAACCTGCCGCACATTCAGTTCCTTTTCGAAGCTATGGCAGATCGCATCGCTGGTTCGCCGAACGCAACAAACTGTGCGATCAGTGCGAGCACCCAGATGTACCACGGAATCGTGTCATGATAATGAAATTGCAGGATGACACACACCACCAAGAGCAGACCTCCCAACATGATTCCCTCCTGACCGATTTGTCTAGGTCTGAACGCGAATCGTAGCACAGCGGCAACAGCAAGTCAGTGAGCAGGGCACGCTCATTTCGGTGACGCTCTACCAAACGAGCGGGATGAGGCGGAAGCGAGTGTGAAAGCAGTATTCCGCATAGCCGGGTAGTTCTTGGCGAAGAACCTTTTCCTCATTGAGCAGGCGGAAAACGATGATGGGGATGAAGAGGGCAAACACAGGTAAGGCGAAGTACGAACCGAGCGCCAAAGGCGCGAACAAAAACATCACGCTGGCACCCAAATACATAGGATGGCGGACGATGCGATAAGGCCCGCTCGAAATCACTTTTTGGTCGGGCTCGACTCGAATGGTGGCAGCAGCGAAACTGTTCGCCTTCAAGACCCAAAACACCATCAGCCAGCCGCCAAGAACGAATGCTTGCGAAAGGATCGTCAACCACAAGGGCAAGTGAGACCAGCCAAATCGGTGGTCGAGACCGGGGAGCAAATAGCCGATCAAGCAAGTCACGAAGGCGAACTTCATGATTAGCTTCTGTTCGTGCACTTTTTCCTTCCTCTGCAGCCTGCGCTCGATCAATTGTGGATCGTGCTTACAGAAATAACCAAAAACGAATAGCGTTGGGACAAACCAAACCATTAGATACGCCCAGCCCTGCCAAAACCTCAAGGAACCAGCGGGAATGAACAGCAGAGCGCCGAACACGACGAATCCAAGCAAGAAACGAAGAGCCAATTTCGATTTGAGGCTCATCGGATGACACTCCCGTGGTTCGAGTAGTATCCGCCCCTCAATAATTGTCACGGCAGGAGCAATCGCAGAGCAGTGACGGCAGTCACCCGGCTTAGGGCGCTGTTGATTCGGCGTTTTCTCAGGGCAGTCCGAAAGGGTCTCGCCAGCATACGCGCAAGTTGTTGAGCAACAAACGACGGGATCAGCCGTGCGGGGTGGTCAGGAGGGTAGCGATGCTGAGGGTTGTGGGTCTGCTGGAGCGCATCGTTAGACTCGCGATAGCGCAATGCTGGCGACATAGCAGGCCAAAGAAATGCAGACGCCTGTGAGAGGCGCACTGAAAAAATAAACCTTGCAGAGCACAACAAAACCACCAAGCACTGCCAACCCGACGAGGAGCAGGAACGGTGACCGAAAGAGGAGTTGGCCGTGAGCCAATGCGAGAAAACCGAAAACCAAGCCGAACAAAATAAGTCCCATGCTGTGGCTGGCATTGAAGCCCACCCAAGCCCGCCACATTGTTGTTTCTTTCGTAATGACAGGTGAAATCTGGCTCATGCTGATTTGCAGCGCGGGGTCACGGGGCGTGAGCTTTGGCCCCCAGAATGTATAGACGAGGTGGACGACTCCGAGCGTAAAGATAATGCTCGCACTAAGAACCATGAGAATTCTTGCGGCCAAGATGCTCTCCTCTTCGGCAATTCAAAGTTCGGGTTGGGTTCGGCGACCCCTTCGCCCGCACCTACGCTGGGATTGGCTCAGCCGAAACTTGTTTAGCAGTCATTGGAACGAACGGTTCGAGCAACGATTTGAAGCGAGGACTCAGGTGCAGTTGCTCACTTTCTTGTTCGAAGACCTTGCGTGGATCGGCTGCGGCCTTGAGCACGTAGCGGAGGTACGACAGCCGTATGAGCCAAACTGCGTGATCGAGGTCTTCTTCGCAGCGGATGCGGAAGGTGATCCAGCCGGAATTCGGAACCCAGAGGTGCTCCTCAGCAAGACCATCTGCCAACAATGCATCGCGTACTGAACGCGGGAAGGGTATGTCAACTACTCCGTTCGTGTGAACGTGTCCGATTTCGGCTGCGCCAAACAGAAATTCCGTCCCACCGAAGCGGTGTGGGTGAGCTGATACGTCAGGCCACCCAGACATAACGTCTTCGACTCTCTTCACGTACTTCATGGCTCTCCGTCCCTCCATTCTTCGATGTCTGAACGCAGTGCGGCGATTCAGCTGCCCATCTGGCATAATCTCGGCATGTGCGGACGTTACCGATTGTCGCGGAGGAAGCAGATTGTTGCGAACGTCTCGGTCGGAAGCACGCCGCGAACAAGGCCGAGGATGAAGCGGCTTTTTTGGTTTGGTTCGATTCTGTCATTGGTGATGCCCGTGCAGGCGTTGGCACAGAGTCCCTTTGATGGCACATGGAGGATCAACCTCGCCGAATCTCAGTCTTCGACGAAGCCCGAAGTTTATTTGTTGCAGGACGGCACATATCGGTGCCCAACCTGTGATCTGCCGCTTGAGATTCCGGCTGATGGCCGTGACCATAAGATCACCGGAGAACCGTGCTATGACACCGTCAGTGTCAAAGTCGTAGATGATCGGACGACAGAGGAAACTGACAAGAGAAATGGGAAAGCGGTTGGTACTATAAGAATGACTGTCTCACTCGACGGAAATACAGCCACAGTTGAGTGGACGGAAAGCTGCAACGCCCAAGGTGACGTGGTTGCGGGGAAAGACATCATGGCTCGCGTGTCGCAACGTCCGCGTGGAGCGCATGGCGTTTCCGGTTCGTGGCGGATCACGAAGCGCATGAGCCGATCCGACAACGCGCTCCTTGTGACCTTGAAGCTGGAAGGCGACACCTTCAGCTTTGCCGATCCGACTGGGCAGAGCTATGCGGCGAAGTTGGACGGAACGGTGACGCCGTACAAGGGTGATCCCAGCAACACTATGGTCTCGGTTAAGCCGATTGATGAGCACACGATTGAAGAGACTGATAAACGCGAGGGCAAGATTGTCGAGGTCACTTGCTTTACGGTTTCTGCTGACGGAAAGACGATGACCGTCTCTATGGAAAACAAAGTGAATGGGATCACCCGGAATCACCCGGCAGTTTGTCGCGCACAAGCAGTAGGGTCAATCACGTGGCACGTGACGACGAGGAGTGCTCGCGACCTGTGGAAGTCGCGGTGGCTCAGAATCGATTTTTCGTCTGAATGCTGAACTTGTTGCGGGGGCTTAGCCTTCAATTCCGTCTAGTCGGAGCGCGGGAGACTCATGTCGGCAACAGATGCCATACCGCTGCCACAGCCGAAACCAAGGGCTACTGGATTGCTGCTCATCATGCCGCCGATTCGCAGCCGCAAGATCGCTCAGGCTCAGCGGTCTGGTGTCCCGCACCGCGAAGATGCGCTCCAGCGACTCGATTTCAGCAATGGTCTGCTCGGCGTCCATTCCGTCTCAATCATCTAGTACGAAGCGGGAATGGGTCAAACGGAACGACGACCATTGGGCAGAGTTGGTGGGAACTAGGTCATATACCAGCCGCCATTCACCGAAATCGTCTGCCCGGTCATGTAGTCATTCAGCGCCAGCATCACAACAACGGAGGCGATGTCGTCTGTCGAGCCGAAATGTCCCATCGGAATCAGAGTGGGACTCGCATTTGGATTGCTGGTCACCATATCGGTCTCAATCAGAGCCGGGGCAATGGCGTTCACGGTGATTCCGTCCCGAACGAATGATGAGGCGCAGGAGTGGGTCAGCCCTATAATCCCCGCCTTGGACGCCGCGTAGTGCGCCCCCACAGCCCCGCCCGTCTGCGCGGCCACGGAGGACATATTGATGACCCGTCCCCATTTTCTTTGTCGCATACCGCCGATCACCGTTTGCGTCACCAAGAACACAGACTTGAGATTGATCGTGAGCACTTCGTCCCATTCTGCTTCCGTGATCTCGTCCATTTTGTGAGGATGGGCAATCCCCGCATTGTTGACGAGGATGTCGATGGCACCAAGTTGCGCTTCGACCTCTGCGACCATGCGCTTCACGTCGGTGGCGACCGACACATCGGCCCGAACCGCGACTGCCTTCCGTCCCATCCCGGCGATTTCGGCACACACCGCATTCGCAGCGTCGGCACGCTCACGGTAGTTAACGGCGACAGCGGCACCCGCCTTAGCCAGTGCGATTGCGACTGCGGCTCCGATTCCGCGACTGCCGCCAGTTACAAGAGCAACTCGATTCTTCAGGTCTTCCATGCCGCCATTGTATGCGCGGGGAAGCCAACACTAAGAGTAGCGACGAATGAGTGTGCTGTACCATGATTCACATGGAAATCAACACGATCCAGTCGTTTCTTGATTACTTTGGCAAAATCCGGGAGCGCACTATGCGGGTCGTTACCTGTATTCCACCCGACAAAATCGAGTGGCGTACAGCGGCAGGCAAGTTTACGCTCGGTGACCTCGGCCGACACATTGCCGCAACAGAAAGGAACGTCTTTGTGGAGTGCGCATGCGGTGGGCGTAACCGCTATGCCGGATGTGGTCGCGAACTGGCAGAGGGCCGCGACGAGGTTGTGCAATTCATGGAACGGATGCACGGCGAATCGATGAAAATGCTGACGCAGCTAAGCGACGACCAATTGCAGCAAAAGTGTCAGTCGCCGGACGGAACCCCGATCACCACTCGGAAGCTCTTGCGCTCGATGGTCGAGCACGAGGTTCATCATCGCGGCGAACTTTACGCCTACCTCGGAGTGCTGGGTGTCAGTGTACCGCCGCTCTATGGCCTTACCTCAGAACAATTGCGGGAGATTGCGGGTCGTGCAACTTTGCTTCCATAGGTCCGTCATCCTCGATCCAGACGGCTACGATCTGTGGCTCGATCCGTGGATGCGGGAGTAATCGCAGCTTCCGATCTTTGAAACCCTGCGATGCCCGGCGGATGCGTAGCTATCCCGTGAGCACTCGTATCAATCACGTGGCAAACGACGACGCAGAATGCTCTCGCCCTGTGCAACCCTGCTAACTCAGAATCGGCTATTCTCATAGCACTATGACTGATGACGAACGGATGCAGCGAGAGTCCAGCCTTATCGCCACCATCAGAAGGAAGCTTCCCGATTTCGCGAAAGCGTGCGCGGATGAATCGGAACTGGTGTTACTTCAGCAAGACGCCTTTGGCGCCGACTACCAAGAGTACGAATACACGCTCCTCGGCATGGCGATCAAATACGCAGGTCTCCGTGGGAAAGAAGTGCGCGTGATTGGGAAGAACAGGAGCACTCTCGGCGAACCTGAAGGCACAATTCAGTGAGGGAGATACTGGCTAACTGGATCGTGACTTGAATCCGCCATAGGTCAGGTAGACGCCGAGGACGAGCGAAATAGCTGTGTACATGTAGAAGAGTTGTCGGTAGTGAAGCTGCCCAAGGAAAAGTCCCGCTTCCATCTCAGGCGGCAGGAATAAAAAGAATAGGCTCTTGATGAGCGTTATCCAACCGACGAGGGTGACCACAACCACGAGCGCACTCCCCGACCAGATATTGTGCGCGAGAACCACCGCCAGCCCAGCGGCCAGCGTGATTATGCCGACGATCAACATCATCGACGGATTCTGAAGAAGGGCGGTCACCGTCTCCACGGTAGCTTGCCTGCGAGTCATCATCGAGACCGCGATGACAATGCAGTACAGACCGATCAGCCTGCTTAGAAAGATTGTGCGCGACGACATGGTGGCCTCCAAAAGTTACCGACTGATTTCGAGAAGGGCAAGCGGACTCTGCAACGACCAATAGCTCATGATGGTGCAATTCAAAACGTTGCATCATTGCTATTCAACTCTATTCGAAACACTGCACCTATAAGCTCGCTCTATTTCTTGCCCACTTCGCCAAATGGATCAGTGGGATCGCATGCGTCTCCCATGCTTCTTGTCCAAAAGTCTCTGACGGTCACCAAATGACTTTCGCTTCCATGTCGCTGCTTTACCACGCAGTGGTATTCCTGCTTGTCGGAGTCCCAGTCCTGATTGACCGTGACGGTGAGCACCGGGCGATCATTTCCGACGACGTACTTTGCTGCCTCAATTGCGTCAGCCCCAGCGTGCCCGCGTGTGATGATCGTCTTTGTAGCCGGGTCTAACGTATAGCCGCCAAGCTCGCTGAACTCCTTGCTGAACTGAAAACGTCCTGTTCGGGGATTGTAGAGCCACACGCAACCACTTTCATTCCCAGTAGCGCCCCAACTTGTCAGCACAAAGATATCCAAGTATCCGTCAAAGTTCATGTCTTCAGCACGGAACCAGTCGGAACCTCTGTATGGTGCTTCGATTCCGAGCCATTCGCAATCTCCAAGGCTCTGCAATGGTTCCTTAGACTCTCCCCGGAAGACCTGTACATCTGCGATGGTGGACTGAGGGCTCCCTTCTCCATCTGGCTGTTGCACGTTGGGAAGCACTTTGAAAGTGAACTCCGGCAGGTCGGGCGCGATCTTGAATTTGAAGGTTGCACCGTGCGAGAGGTCTTCGGTAATGGGCTCATGATGCGGGTTTGAACTGGGTGCTGTCGGCGTAGGCTGCTGGGCGGTTGACGCCGCGAGAAACGTGAGCACGGTAATGAGAGTGGATGTGGTTCGACGAGACATGTTAAATGATGTCAGCTTAGCACCGGCATCCGAAATCCGGGGCTACCGACTCCGATTCGTTCTCGGCCAGTCAATACGCCAGCGCCCACGTGCCACAGGCAGCCAGAACAGTTTCTTTTGCGGTGTCCCACGCGCATGGTGGTAGAGCACAGCCGCTCGCTCGTAGAAGCCGCGAGTATGCCACGAATCGTGGAACTCGAACTTCTGATAATCGACATGATGGCAGAACTCGTGGCATAGGGTGCTCAGGAATGTTCCAAAGGACGTGATCTCTTTTCGCACCGCCGTCCGCATCCACACGCGGATCAGCATAGTCTCGGCGGTGTAGTCTCCGAAAAGCTCTGTTGACCAGTTTTCGCGAACTCGCAGTGGTCGGGCCGCAAGCACGCGCACGCCACACGTCGGAACTTCATAGAAGGTTGAGGCGCTCGCCAGAAACTCGGCGCAGGCGCTCCGAACATCTCGAATGTTGTCCGCCTCCATCGCGGATTCGAGGCTCTGGGCAATCTCCTGCAAATGCCCGTTCCGTGGCAGATCGAGTGCCCTGATTCGGTCACTCTCAAGAAATCCCGCCCGGTTCGCCTTGCGCGGAGGAGCGTCGGTGAGCATAGGTTATCTTTAACCGAACGGAGTTCAATTACAAAATGAAGCATCGGATTGTCCACACCCTTCAGAAATACTTGCTCAATCCGCCGATTAAGCTCGCGCTTGCGATGGGCGTGCCGCTGCCCGGATATGCGTTGCTCGAAACGAAAGGACGGCAGACCGGGAAGCCACGTCGCACTCCCGTGGGTGACGGACGTATCGGCAACCAGTTCTGGTTAGTAGCAGAGCATGGCATGAAAGCGGGATACGTCCGCAACATTGAGCGTGATCCGCATGTACGCCTGAAGCTGCGTGAGGGGCTAAGGTATGACTGGCATGCGGGCACAGCCCATCTGCTCTCGGACGACGAGCCGCGTGAGCGCCAACGCTGGCTCGCAAGTCAATTGCCGAGCAGTGCCGGGAATGCGAGAGCGGTGTGCTTCTTCGGAACAGAACTCCTCACTGTTCGGATTGATCTGGTTGACTAATGTGAAAAGAGTTCACAGTGAAGCCAAACGGAGATATTGAGAAGCTGCCATCGAGTAATTAGGGGACGCGGGCGGGCAGAGTGCCCGCCCACACAATCGCTTTACTTCTTTGGCTGTGATTCGGGTTTCTCCTGCTTTGGTGCGGGCATTTGCCCCTGCTCGCTGGTAGGAGGAACGATGCCCTTGATCCTCATGTAGGTGACGAGGTTTCCGTAGTGTTCCATATTGTGTACATTGTTGAAGTTCAGGACGCCTAGCTTCGGCGTATCTGTTCCGAACAGCTTCACTATTTGACCTCCAGACGCGTCGGTCATGCCATCGTAGGCCTTGTCGCAGTAGGCGAAGGCGGTCTTGAGAGCGGCGATCAGATCGGCCTTCGAGGTCTTGGTCTGCTCGATCTTCGGCTCGGGGTTTTTCTCGTCGAGCACTTTGGAACAGAACAGGTATTGCGCGTCGGCCAAGTGTCCGATGATCTGGCCGTAGCTGCGAACCGTCTCGGTGGGCTTGAAGTTGTAATCCTCCTCTGGCATCTTTTCGGCGGAGCGGAGCAGAATTCCCTTCTGAAATCCGTAGACGCGCTTAGTGAATGCGCTGAGGGGATTGTCGGAGGGCTGCTTTTCCTGAGAAATGGCAGGCAGAGCAAGAAGACACAGCAGCATGGTGGGGAGAAGTTTTCGCATGGGTTCTCCTTTTCGATTGGTATGCAAGGGTAGCAGAAAACTCAAGAAGGCTTGTTAACGGACAGGAATACCAGCCGAATCGAAGAAGGTTTTGATCTGAGCCCAATACTTCCTAACAACGTAATCTGTGCTGATGTGCCCACCCTTGTTAATCGACTTCAATGCCGCGTCCGTGAGTTCCGCGAACTGTCTGGTGCGTTCATAGGGGACGTTCGGATCGTCCTTGGCGTGAAACATCATCACCTTGGAGCCGTCGATTTCCTTTCTGCGGTGCCACGGATTGTAGAAGGTGCCACTCCGGAGCTTCTTCCAGTTCACATCCGAAAGCCGATAGCCATCGCCGAACGCTTCACGGATATAGCCCGCATAATTCTCTTTGGAAGTTTCCGCCTTCTCAGCCTCGTCCAGAATGCTCCAGTCCACGACCGGGCAATTCGCGACTACCCGCGTGACTCGTCGATCTAGCGACAACAAGATCGCCGCCGCACCGCCGAAGCTGCCGCCAATTACAAAGACCTGATGTGGTGCCAGCCGGAATCTCTGACCAAACGCAATTTCTTCCAGTTCCTTTGGCAATTCGTCGAGCACATCGAGGATGTCTTCATGCGGTGACTTCGCCAGAAACTCACCGCCGCTTTCCCACGCACCGCGATAGCGCAGGTAGATCACCCAAAAGCCTTTGGCAGCGAGAAATTCAGACAATTGCTGTTTGCGAGGAATCGAAGGCATCCCGTCGCACAAGATGATGAGCTTCTGTTTTTTCCTCGGTCGCGAGGGAGGCAGAAATTCTGCGACGATTTCGTTCTTGAATCGGGTTCGGAACATGTCTGGGCATTATCTCGCATTAGCAATGCAGCCCCTATGATCCGGACAGTCAGTTTGTGGATTCGTCGCCACGGAAAATTCAGCAAGCCCATCTACCAAGACAATAAGCAGACCCGTCTGAAGCCACAGGACGGGGAATACTACTTGCGCTGTGCGGGAAAATGGGAAGCGGTCGGCTCCGAGCCCCACTTGCGTTGGATGCCAAAGCCCGAAAAGAAAAACTGCTGCGTGAGATGGAGTGTGGCATGGTGCCAGTCACCGAGGCCCTGCCTCATCTGAAGTCGCCGAAGGAAGAACCCCGGCTCACACTGGCGGCTGCGATTAGCGAGTATATGACGACTGGCAAAGATGCTCGGAAAGACTGGCGCAAGCATACCCGTCAGTGCTACACACTTTGCTTGAAACTGTTCACCGAATTCTGCAAGAAAACCTACATGGACGAGAATGACGGAGACGATCTGCGAGTGTTCAAAGTTTTCTTGCGCATGCAGAAAACTTCGATTGGCAAGTACAACGATCCGCGTACCACATACAACCATTTCTTGAACACGGTGAGTTTTCTCAACACCTATGGGTGCAAGAAACTCATTCCGCAAAGTGACTGGCCTACCTATGAGGAGAAGAAAGTGGTCGCCTATGACCCCGAAGTGCTGGCACACCTACTGCAATTTGCGGATGTAGATGAGACGGATGTGCTGGAATTTTTCCTCGGGTCAATTTTCGGAATGGTGAAGGGGCGCATGTGGAGTGGCCGGACATCAATCTGCGGACCAAAGAAGTCAAGGTCTATAGCAAGCGGGAACGTTATCACTGGCAGGTGAAGGATAGCGAACAGCGCAACATCGGCATCAATGACAAGCTTGCCGAGCGGCTGGCGGCTCGTCACAAAAGGTGTCCGGGCAATGGATTGGTGTTCCCCAACAGGCAGGGAAATCCCGATACGCATTTGCTGCGGATCATTAAACGAGTTGCGTTGCGTCCGGGCCTGAATTGCGGACAATGCGTGGGTAGTGGCGAATCGGACGGCGGTAACGAGGAAGATTTCTTCAAAGTGTGAGCTTCTGTTCATGCACCGGAATTGTCATCGGGCTTCTGACTCAACGTATTAATTGGAGCCACGTTCTTCCTTTCGGAATTGCTCGGCAACGAATTCGGGAAGTGTCTCTTCCAGCTTTTGGGATAGCCAGACCTGTAGTTCGGACTTCTGCTCGTCCGAAATGGATACGAAGCGAACTCCCAAACGGCCTGTTTTCGACCAGCAGATCGTCGATTCTGCGAAGAAGGGTACCGTGTGATCGGGTAGTGTGAACTGAACACGGACGCTTTCTCCGGGAAGGAGCGGAACCTGCGTGCTCAAAGCCATACCCCCTCCGCTGATATTTACGCTGTTGCACCAAACTTCCTGTATTCTCTCGCTCCGGATGATGACTGGAATGGAGACCGGGTAACGGAAGTAGCGTCTCCGTTCTCTCAGGATGAGCCCGTATGCAGGCTTGAGAGTTTTGTGGATCGACTGCGCAGAGAGCGGTCTTTCGAAGACAAACTGAGATTTCTTGCGGAAAGCCGACGTAACTTTCGCATCATTATCGCCGATGCCGAACGTGACCGCCGTCCGGTTCGATGGGGAGAGACGTGCCTCGTCCAGAATGTGTCCGGACTGCTCTCCTAGTTGAAGATCAACGATAACGGCATCGAATTTTCGGCTCTTCAGGAGAAGACCCGCGCTTGCCGCGTCCTGACATGCATCCGGCGAAATAGACAATTCTCGCAGGGCGAGGCTGAACTGCTGAATTGTAACTGGATCAGCGGACACCAAAAGTGCAAGTCCTATGGACATAAGTGAAATGCTCACCTCATAAGGTTTGTTGTCGCCATTATCACCTGTCGGCTTATGCTCGGCTTGCGTTTGAACGACGTTGTCTCGCAGTTTGTCAGCAACGTTGTCAAATGCCAAGGGCCTGCTGAAGTAGTACCCTTGAATCTCGTCACAATGATGAGCCCGCAAGAACGACATCTGCGCTTCGTTTTCGACCCCTTCGGCAATCACCTTGAGCCTCAGGCTCTTTGCCATGTTGATGATTGCGGCTGTGATCGCTGAGTCATCTGGATTCGTGGCAACGTCGCTGATAAACGAGCGGTCGATTTTGAGCTTGTTGACCCCAAACCGCCTCAAGGAGGTGAAGTTGGAGTACCCAGTTCCAAAGTCGTCAATCGCCAGTGTCACTCCAGCCGCCTTTAATTTCTGAATGACTGATAACATCAGGTCTGCATTCGTGAGCAAGAGGCTTTCCGTGAGTTCCAGTTCGAGGTATTGCGGCGGGAGACTAGTCTCGTGCAGCACCTTCCTAATGACTTCGCCGAAGCTCTCTTGACGAAACTGGATCGCAGATACATTTACTGCGACGGTCAGCGCAGGGAAACCCTCATCTTGCCATTTCCGGGCTTGAGAACAGGCGGTCCTGAGCACCCATTCCCCAATAGGGACAATTAGACCGCTGTTCTCGGCAATTCGTATGAACTTGTCAGGGGGCACAAGGCCCAATTCCGGGTGTCGCCAGCGGAGGAGTGCCTCCAGTCCGGTGATCCTTCCAGTGGCGATATCCATCTGCGGTTGATAGACGAGAAAGAGTTCTTTTTTCTCCAGTGCCAAACGCAAGCTGTTCTCTAAGGTCAATCGCTCCACTACCTGAGTATTCATGTCCTCCGTAAAAAACCGGAAGTTGTTGCGTCCATACTCTTTGGCGCTATACATGGCCGCATCGGCTCGGCTGATCAGCGTTTCGCCGTCCGCACCGTGTTCCGGAAAGATACTGATTCCGATGCAACAGCCGATACTGAGTGAGTGGCCCTGAACAACGAATGCAGCGGTCATGGCATCCATGAGGCGCTCGGCGGCAACCGCGACGTCGGGCACGTCCTTTACGCCAGTCAGCATGATGAGGAATTCGTCGCCACCCAGCCGGGCGACGGTGTCCTGTTCACGTCCCCACGTCTTAAGCCGTGCTGCGATTTCTTGCAAAAGGAGGTCGCCGACTGCGTGTCCTAACGAGTCGTTGATGTTCTTGAACCCGTCGAGGTCGAGGAACAGAAGCGCAACTTTGTCTTTTTGCCGACGAGCGCCAGCGAGGGTCTTGGTCAAGCGATCCTGAAGAAGAGTCCGATTGGGTAGTCCGGTCAGGGCATCGTAGTAGGCTAAGTATTGGACACGCCCTTCCGCGACTTTGCGGTCCGTGATGTCGCGAAAGTACCAGATTCGACCGCGATACTGCCTTCTTGAGTCAACGAGAGGCGCAGAGTATCGGTCGAAAATCTTCCCATTCTTGAGTCTAAGCTCATCCCTGCTCTTTTCATCCCGATGGCTATTGAGATACTCGACCCTCTCGATGAAGGCGTCAGGGTCTTCGACTCTATCCGTCACGTGCTTGAGCACGATAAGATCGTCTCGTGTGCTCAGCTGTTCATCCGGTATTTCGAAGTTGCGCCCAAATTGCTTGTTTGCCAGAACGATGTGATCGGACTCGTCGACGGCGAGGATGCCATCAATTGTCGTTTCAGCTTGCGCCTCCAGCAGCGCAGTTTTGAACAACAGAGCTTCCTCAGCCTGCTTGCGCTCAGTGATGTTATCAAACGTAGCGACAAAGCAACCTTTTCCCGCACCATAGGCTGAGATGGAGAACCACATCCCTAAGGCCTTAATTTCGATCTCGAATCTTTCTGGCGTACCAGTCAGTACCACTCGGCCATATCTCTCAAACAGCTCGGGCTGCGAGTCCTTCTCCCTCGGGATAACATCGGTAAATTTCTTGCCCACGACATTTCTCAGGCCGGTCAACGTTCCAAATGCGCCGTTGACGGCGAGGTAGACAAAATCTGTTGGACGACCACGGTCGTCAAAAAGCATCTCGCAGTATGCGAATCCTTCCAACATGTTTTCAAACAGCGAGCGATAGCGGGCTTCGCTTTCTGTCATCGCATCTTGCACCCGACTGCGCCCACTGATCTCGTGTAATTGCTGCTGCTTACTTCGTTCGAGGGGGAATCCTACTGAGGCTAGAAGGAAAACAATAGTGGTGCAGGCCAAGATTGCCGTAATATGCGACTGCCAAACGGTAAGAGTTGGAAAGATAAGATGTTCGAACGCCTCGCAGCCTGCCGCGATAAACAGCGCAATCGTCGCGTACCTGAGTGCTCGCGTGAGGCGGTATTGCATTGACATAATTCAAAACCAAAACTCGATACCGATCCCCAACGCCGGCCGCCGTCGTGATCCTAACCCAGACAGGGACCCTGATAAGTTGATAAATAGCCATTCGCCCTAACTGTCGGCTGGCTTCTGTAGTGAGATCGGCATACGTGAACCTGTGCTCATGAACCTTGTATCCCAAGTTAACTGTACCGCTGCTGGAAAGGTCGCCATAGTTACGAAAGGGGACGGTGCGCCAGCCCTGTGGGTGCAGGGGTGGTTAGAATTGAGGCTCTGTCTGCCATAATCTCCCCATGTGCGGACGCTACCGACCGCCCCGGAGGGAGGATGAGCAGTCAGAGAGGACGGAATGATCCATGTGAGTAAGGCTCTGGAAAAGTGTGGCTCTGGAAAGAAGTTCATTCCGTGTCAGGACCGCTCCACCCGCAATCGGAGCGGCGGTGGAGACAGCCGGAGCCGGAAATCGGCTGGGCGGCACCAGACCGTCGCGCCATTCCTTCGACTTCACCTCCGAACCCGAAATTCTGCATTTCGGATTTACTTGTCGTACATCTCGTAATGCGTGGAGCACGGCTCTAGCTCGATCAGGGAACCGTCCTCAAATGCCCACGCACATACCTGATGTACCCGCACACGGAACTCGATACCGAGCATGATTTCCGCATCCTTAATAGCCCAATCACCGTTCACACTCGGCGAATAAATATTTCGATACCTGATTGTGTCATGGCGGCCGAAACCATAGCCCGAGAGATCGTAACGGAAAGCCAGCGACATGAAGAATTCACTCTCATGCCTGAGGCTGATCAGAAGGGAGTGGCGTCAGCACTCTAGCCGTTTCACAGTCCACTATCCCAGCAAATCTCTCATGATGCTGAGCCATTCCGCATCCAGTGGCTCTCGGCACACAGGCTTCCCTGCCCGGCCATACCAGTAGACTGCGTTGCCCTGATCCCCTTCTTTGCGATGCAGGTAGGCGTGAACCCACGAACCCTCGGGGCCTTCGTCCTGCTGAGCGGATTCGTGGGCTCGCGTCCAATCGCCCTTGGCATCCCACCATAATCCGGCAAGGGCGAATGTCAGTCCGGCTGGCGGCTCGGTCGCGGTGAGGGATTGACGGAAGTCGTCCGAGGTCATGTCGGGTACTCCGTGACGCGATGTGCAGGATGCCATAGTGTGCGCTCCACCCACAGTATCTTAGGTCCTCTGACCGATGGCCGCATTTGCAAGTGCGGGTTGCTTATACTTAGTTATACAATAGACCGCTGTAAATCTTGAGGGGGGGATTATGGGAAATCTAGAGAACGCGCTTCGGGAGCTTCGAGAACAGAGCAAGCAAGCGCAGTTGCAGGTGGAGAAGTTGGATCAGGCAATTTCAGTGATCGAGTCGTTAAATGGTTCGGGAGCATCTCGAAATGGAAACCAACCGAAGCGAATTATCTCTGCCGCTTCGCGTCGAAAAATGGCGCAGGCGCAAAAAGCGAGATGGGCAAAGATTCGCAAGGGACCGAAGCCAATAGCAGCGGCAGCGAAAACTACGGGCTCGACTCATGTGAAGCGCACCATGTCAGCGGCGGCGCGCAGGAAGATCGCTGCGGCACAAAGGGCGAGATGGGCGAAGTTGAAGGCGGGGAAGAAGAAATAGGCGGGCTTAGCAGCTTGGGGAGCCTGTGCGAATACCAGACGCGATTCGGCAAGCCAATGATAGCCGGAGGAGACCCAATCGAGACTGCAAGGCATAAGGCATTGGGAGAGCGACATGGCTGCTATTGGGTTAGTCATCCTTGGTCTAGCATTTCTTGTCAGCATTCTCTTCAACCTGCTTCAACTTAAATGGCGCAAGGAAGAACGAGCGGCACGTGCCGAGGACAATGCTGAGCAAGAACGCAAAGGCGACGACAGGGAAGCCGAGCAACGACTGAAGGAACAGGCTGCCCCGCTGTTTTTCAACTTCGATGGAACTCCCGGCCCGATACTGGTTACCGGAAGTCAGCATTCGTCGCAAGGGCCGTTCATGTACTTATGGGGTCTTGTGACCGTCGTGAATCGCGCTCCGGTGCCCACGAAGATCACCCCGCTCCGGCTCCTCGTGGCAGGCGAGGAATGGCCTGTTCAGAGCATCTCCTTCCACCTGAAATCCAATACGACCGACAGATCAGACCGAATTAGCTTGGGAGGGAACGACAAAGAAGACTACGAATTGCATTTCAGGTTTCCAGACGACAAATGCGCTACTGGTAGTGGGGAGCTTTGGTTTGCAAGCGACAACCGACCCGGAGAGTTTTCGGTACCAGTTAGGTTCCGGCAATGAACTGGGCGGGACGAGCGGCGGCTCGGCAAATGTCTTAGCGACCAAACAAAGCGTCCCGGCTGCTCTGCAAATCGCTCTGGGAGTCGATTAGGCAGCGTCCGCGCAGGATTAAGGCATTCCGAAATCCTTTTGCTGTCTGGCATCATTTATCCGGTGGGCGTTCGAATGATGTCATCCTAAAGCATCTATTTTACGCGGCCCAGTCCTGAATAGGACCGACACGGCGGCAGGCTTTCCCGTCTTCGGCATCGAGAAATCTCTCCCGAGAAACTGCACCTCGCAACTTTGTTTCTTGCGACCTCCGCATCGATGCAACAATTTTTCTTGAAACGACACCTCATCGTGTGCATAATACATCCCGCCTCTCCGAAGAGCAGTTCCCGCCAGTTGAGACGCAGCCCCCCTGAGGCGAATGGGCTGAATCCTGCGAGGTGGTTCGTGAAGTTAAGATGCTACCTGTTGTCCCTCCTGAGAATCCACGGTCCAGACTGTGAACATTGCAATGTTCGTGAAACGTGCGGGTATGAAATGCGAAAGCGGCTGGAAGAGTTGAACTGGCGGACGAAGCCGTATTCGCCAAACAATGGCGATCATGGAGAGGTTGTGGAGGTCTTCGATTCCAAGCCCGGCGAAGTTGTAGCAAGCCAGCACGTTCCACTGGCGCAGCAAGATAGGGCGGGTTAGAGGGGAGCATGCTGCGTGAGCGCCACTCGATCAGCCCGGTTCCCGGATGTGGTTTCCGCTTGGCCACAAAGCCCATCAACCCTAGTTGAAACGCCCCAGCCGCCCCAAACTCCTTCCGGCAGCCAAATCGCCGCCGAATCGGCTTACTGGTGCTTCTGCGTGAACTTCGACATGAGAAAATCCATGTCGTCTCCGACTCCATAGCCAATTTTATGGCCGATCAATCGCACACTATCCAACCGGGTTAGAAGGTTGTCGCGGCGCTCGACCGATAGTGCGTTTGCGATTTTGAGCGCCTGCTCGAACATCCGCACCAGCGCATTGAAGTATGCCTCATCGTCACTGGCAATGTCGCTCGAAAACCCAGCGGAACGCTCGCAGTAGAAAACCATCAACTCTGCCAATCCCTCCGGATCGCCAACCGCCTTCTTGTTAATCAGAGATGGCACGCCTGGCTTGGGAGACAGAAGTGTCCTGCCTCCGGAACACATCAGGCCAAAGCCATCGATCAATGGTTTTCTTGTAGGGCTCCAGCACGTCCTCAACCAAGCCAAATCGGGCATGAAGAAACGTCTGATTCTCTTTGTGCGCGGCGTAGAGGCTCTGAATCAATCCCAGCAGTGCTACCCGATCAAAATCTGCGAGTTTTGCTTTGACATCTGTCCACGTGGGACGTGTTTTCGGTTTACGTTTGGCCATACGGTCCACGATTCTACCCTTCGGGGTTCCACCGAATCGGGGCCAAACGCCGGAAATCCCGCGTGTACCCCCATCCATCCGTGGCAAAATTGAATCCCGACTCATGACCGCCGCTATGCCAGAGCGCCGACCCGCGACCGAGCAAATTTCCGGTGTCATAGAGCGAGTCACCTTCCACAACGACGACAGCGGTTTCTGCGTACTTCGCGTCAAGACAAAAGGGCATCGAGAGGAGACGACAGTCGTGGGATCGCTGCCTTCTGTGACCGCTGGGGAATGGCTGGTCGCGGAGGGATGTTGGGTCAGGGACCGGGAACACGGGCTGCAATTCAAGGCGACCATGATGAAGACAGTACCGCCCACCACCGCCGAGGGCGTCGAGCGGTATCTCGGGAGCGGTTTGGTCAAGGGCATCGGTCGGATTCTCGCGAAGAAGCTGGTCGTGCGATTTGGAGCCGAGGTCTTGGGGGTGATCGAGAAACGGCCCTCCGAACTGCAAACCGTCGATGGCATCGGCCCGAAGCGCCGGGAGCGGATCGCCCATGCGTGGCAGGAGGCAAAGCAAGTACGGGAAATCATGCTGTTCCTGCATAGTCACGGCGTCAGCACCAGCCGGGCGGTGCGAATCTTCAAGACCTACGGCGAGCAGGCAATCGAGCAGGTGCGGAGCAATCCCTACATGCTCGCGAAGGACATCTACGGCATCGGCTTCGCGACCGCCGACCAGATCGCCCAGAAGGTCGGGATTCCGAGAGACTCGCTCAACCGGGCTAGGGCGGGCATCGACCACGTCCTGTTGGAAGCGACTTCGGACGGACATTGCGCTTTGCCGCTCGGGAAACTCAAACTGGCGGCAACGAAGTTGCTGGGGGTTGGGGAAGCCCCAGTCGAACAAGCTTTGTCGCAGATGCTCACAAGTGGCTCGCTATTGTTGGAGGAAATCGATGGCGAGCCCCTGATCTTCCTGCCGCATCTCCGGAGAGCGGAAGAAGGCATCGCGCTGAGGATCAAGCGGTTGGCAGGAGGGGCGACAACCTACCCCCAGATTGACTTCGCGAAAGCGGTTTCATGGTGCGAGGGGCGGACGGGCAAGACGCTCGCCGCCAGCCAACGGGAGGCACTGAAAACGGTTCTCGCAAACCGAGTGCTCGTCATCACTGGAGGACCGGGCGTTGGCAAAACGACGCTCGTGAACTCGATCCTGATAATGCTGAGGGCCAAAGGCGTGAAATGCCTGCTGTGCGCTCCCACTGGAAGGGCGGCGAAGCGGCTGACCGAAATTACGGGCATGGAAGCCAAGACGATCCATCGCCTGCTGGAAATCAATCCCGCAACCGGGCGGTTCACCAAGGACGAATCGAGCCCGCTGGCATGCGACCTATTGGTTGTGGATGAAACGTCGATGGTGGATGTGCTGCTGATGCACTCGCTGGTGCGGGCTCTTCCCAACCACGCCGGGTTGATTCTGGTCGGCGACGTAGACCAGCTTCCATCCGTTGGGCCGGGCACGGTTCTGGGAGACTTGATCGAAAGCGGTGCGGTGCCTGTCGTCCGACTCACTGAAGTGTTCAGGCAAGCTGCGGATAGCTGGATCATCACCACCGCGCACCGGATTCGCCGGGGGCAGATGCCGGACATGAGGGAAGCAGACCCAAGTTCGGATTTCCATTTCGTCGAGCGGGATGATCCGGAGAAGATCGTGGCGACTCTGGTCAAGTTGGTGCAGGAAAGAATTCCGGAGCGATTTCATCTAGACCCGATCCGTGATGTTCAGGTTCTTTGCCCCATGAACCGGGGATCGCTCGGGGTGCGGGAACTGAACACTTCGCTTCAACGGGCGTTGAACCCATATCAGTCCGGTCAACCGACCGTTGAGCGGTTCGGGTGGCGGTTCCAGATACATGACAAAGTTATCCAGACCGAGAATGACTACGACAAAGAAGTGTTCAACGGGGACATCGGAACGGTGGAACGGATAGATGTAGTGGAACATCAAGTTGCGGTTCGCTTCGATGACCGGATTGTGAAATACGATTTCGGGGAATTGGACGAAGTTGCCCCGGCTTACGCAGTGACCATCCACAAGTCGCAGGGATCGGAGTTTCCAGCGGTGGTGATCCCGCTGGCCACGCAACACTACATGCTGCTGCAAAGGAACTTGATCTACACAGGCATCACACGGGGCAAGAAACTGGTAGTCCTAATCGGGCAGAAGAAGGCGCTGGGTATCGCTGTTCATAACGACCGACCGCAGAGGCGTTATTCGGGGCTTCTTGCCAGCCTGAGGAACGAGGGACAACGAGCGGTTGCGCCATGATGGGTGGGCTCAGTTGGATAATGACGAGGAGCACGGCGGATTGTTGATCCCCATGATGATGCTCCACGACGACCCGGAGATTGGGCCTCAGCCTTCACCCTCGGCTCTGCCGCTCAAAATATTCTTCGATATGCGTCGGGTGGAACTTCGGTTCCGTCCGGTCCTGATGCAGCCGATTCTACCCTCCTTCACCCATGTGTATAGTGTCTCGGTATGGCAGTTGAGGAGGGTTGCGGTTTGATTTGCAGTGAGCAGATGCCTGACTTCGAGGGTACGGGTCTTCATGAACCCCAATACTGAGAATTCGGAATTCTGTGAACAATTTGTGAACAATTTGGGTATGATAACGCTGGTTGAGGCAGGATTGGACTGGAACCCACTGGAAGTTCAATCAGCCCACAACCAGCGCCAAACAAAGGATTTCCCAAGTTTTTCGGGATTTTATCTAGGTGGGCGAAGCGAATCCTGCACTGCCCACCAACCTCGATCCCGACGCGATGTTACCTTTCCCGACAGGCTAAAGTGATGATGTGGGCAGGATTTTTTGGAGTGTGTCGCAACCCTCTTGCCGGGCTGACACTCAATAAGGATAGCGTGAATTCGGCGATCTTTCCTCGGTGTAGTGGAATCCTTCTCCATGTAACGTCTCTGCCCGGAGGCCATGGTATCGGCGATCTAGGGGATTCCGCTCATGAGTTCGTCGAATTTCTGGCCGCGTCAGGGCAGAAAATTTGGCAGGTGTTGCCGCTCGGTCCTACTGGATATGGCGATTCTCCTTACCAGCTGTTCTCGGCGTTCGCGGGCAATCCGCTGCTCATCGATTTGAAATCGCTTCGCGAGCAAGGACTATTGTCTTTGCAAGACCTCACTTCTGTATCAGCTCTTCCTGAAGGCCATGTGGAATACGGCAGCGTAATCGAGGTTAAGCAAGCTCTTCTCAGTAAAGCTGCTTACGCGTTTCTTACGGATCGTGCTCGGACGGACCGCGATTCTTTCGATATTTTTTGTAAGAACAATGCCGATTGGCTCGACGACTACGCGCTATTCATGGCGTGCAAGAGCATTTACAAGGATGCGGTCTGGGCCGATTGGGACTTGGAAATGCGACGGAGGGATTTATCGGAAGTAAAGGAATGGCGAGAAAGATTGGCTCCTCAGATCGAGATCCATAAGTTTGCCCAGTTCGAATTTTTTCGGCAATGGGAGAAAGTCAAGGCTCACTGCAAGCGGTGCGGATTAAGCATCATGGGCGATGTTCCGATCTACGTTGCTCATGACAGTGCAGATGTGTGGAGTCATCAGGAGCTATTCCGTTTGGATGAGCAATCCAGACCTGCTGCGGTTGCGGGTGTTCCACCCGACTATTTCAGTGCCACGGGTCAACTTTGGGGAAACCCTTTGTATCGGTGGGATGTGTCGGCCGCTTCCGGTCACCGTTGGTGGATCGATCGTTTTCGAGCGTCCCTTAAGCTGTTCGATCTTGTTCGGTTGGATCACTTCCGTGGGTTCGAGGCCTACTGGGAAGTTCCGGCTAGTGCTTCGACGGCGCAGGAAGGCAAGTGGGTAAGAGGCCCCGGCGCGGAATTCTTCCGCGCCGTCAAGGCTGAATTGGAAGTACTGCCGTTCGTTGCTGAAAACCTGGGCGTAATTACCCCAGAGGTAGAAGCGTTGCGCAAGGAGTTTGGTTTCCCCGGAATGAGCCTGCTGCAGTTTGCGTTTGGGAACGATCCTCAAGGGCCTAGCTTCCGGCCACACAACTACTCTCGCGAACTCGTGGCCTACACTGGCGGTCACGACAACGACACGACGGTTGGCTGGTGGACAAGTTCGGGTGTGGGAGAAAGCACTCGAACGCCAGAAGACATCCGCAAAGAGCGCGATTTCACTCGAGCGTACCTGGGCTTTGAAAATGAGCCAGTGAATTGGGTATTTATTCGCACGGTGCTGGCGTCCGTGGCTGAGGTCGCCATTGTTCCCTTGCAAGATGTATTGGGTCTGGGCAGTGATGCACGAATGAATTTACCGGGCACGGTAAGCGGAAACTGGAAATGGCGTTTCCAATCGGGCGCTCTGACAAAGGATTTGAGCGAACGCTTACGGAGACTGACCTTTCTCTATGATCGATAAGCGTGCGAGACCGGCTTCATCGAAAGAGTTTTCCTCACTGAGCGGCTGGGCATCAGAGCGGAGAGAGTTCGTCTTCACTTTCATCTTTCTTCGCGCGAACAAACCTTCTCTCCAGGAAACGCTGGGCCAAGTCTTTGCCCCCGATGCCGAATGCGATTGCCAAACCAAGCATCAGGGCCCCGAAACCGATTCCGAAAGCAACCAACATAGTCTGTTCTGCGATACCCAATTCTTCGAAGACGATCGACAACACGAAAACAATGATGATGCTGCGGACAGCGAGACTCAGAACTCGGGGAGAAGGCACATTCGCATTTACTGCAGCCAACAAAGCGGCGCGAGAAAAGAAGCTGGCTGCCAGCAATCCGAAAAACAGGATGAACATGGCGACGAACAGCCGCGGCAGGAAGAGAAAGAATTTTCCAATTTGCTCCTGCAGGCCCAGAATTCCGAGCACGCTTACTCCCAGAAGAATGAAGCCAAGCCAGACTACCCAGAACAGGAACCGGCTCAATACCTCGGTGGCCGCGGGCATAGCGGCTTTGGTCAGCAGTTGAGAGGCACCGGCATTGTCCGAGAGCCGGTCGAACTGAATAAGGCGCAGGATGCTACGCAGAACTACTTTCGCAATATAGGCGACCGCCCATCCCGCAAATGCTAGGATCAGCATAACGATGAGACGAGGAAGGTAGTGGGCGAATCCTCTGGCCAGTTCATGCATGGCCTGACTCAGTTCACTGATGATCATTTCCCGCATAGGTGTCTCACTCTCTCGATTTCCACATCTGCAACAGATATGGTTTCAATCGCTCGAACTCAAGGCATAAACTTTCAATGCCGTTTTCCACGTCCTCCGCAGAACCGTTGCGATGCTCCATGAGGAATGCCAACACTCGCCCGCGGAAAAGCGGCGCTAACGCTTGAATGATGTGGTCCCGGCTGATTACGGACTGGTGGTAGGAAGCGGCAAACTCGTAAACCGTCTTGACCCACAATTCCGTTGAATACTCAAAATCGCTCTCTCCCGAGCCGGCGATTCGCTGAAGTTCCGCCAGAGTGGCCGGAGAAAGAATCGACTGAAAGACGGTTGCCAATTCGGCGACACCAGTGGTGAACATCTCTCGGAGACGCTTTCGATTAACTCGCACCAAGTCTAAAAGCACTTCGTGATCTGGCCCGATGGTGGGCAATGGCTGGGAGCCGGTAACGGCACTCCAGACCGGAAAGTCCGGCTCCAATGCGGAGAACAGCGGTCCGACGGTTTCTCTTAGAGCTGGCACCAGGTCCGAGCCGCGTCGCTCGATGTGATCTTTTTGGCCCAAGAAAGACTGGCATATACGGTGTCGCGCCGTGATGGCGGCCAGAGTGAAGCGCAGTTCGATTCCGCTCCCGGCAGTTCCATCGTCCCAGACATTCTGGGAAAGAAATTCACCACCAAGACGACCGGAGAATCCGAACTCTTGAGCGTAGGGCTCACGGAGCCTTAACCCGTAGAGCGCGCGAGTCATTGGATAGAGCAAATTTGTTATCAGCAGCCCTTCAAACCTATGCCTGCGATAGGTAGGCGTCACCAGATCAAAGCCGTCGTCACGAATAGGCCGCAAAAGTTTGGAAATCCATTCCCCTTCAATGCTGGAGGATTCGGGGGACATCACGACACAGGCCTTGGCTTGGAGCAGTTCGGCGGCGGCCAGAATGGTTCGCAATGCCGCTGGGCTCTCCGGGCTGCTTGCGTATTTCGTGCTAATTGAATGCAGAGTCCGCAGCGCGTAAGGATTAGAGCCGCGACGAACGTCATCGATCGAGATGCTTGTGACCAATTCCGGAGTGCCATCTCGCGAGCCGCCGTCGGCATTGATGATCACGGCCCGCTCTCTGGGAAACCAGCGCAGGATGCCGCTCTGAATGGTTTTTACTATCGAACCGACCGTCTTGGCGTTGTTGTGGGTCGGCAACCCCACGAGGATGTCTACTTCGCCCACGTTGATGAGTTGACGAAGAAAGTCATCCGTTAGAAAAGTATCTTCCGCCAATTTTATCTCCATGTGAACTAACGCCGCGTGCGAGGAGGCGTCGTGTGACACTGGTTCTAAAGTCTAAGTTTCCACATTCTAAGTTCGATTAGATTCGTCGCAGCCGAAACCAAAAAAACTGGTACGGCCCCAAGGTCAACAGATAGGGAAGGTCTCCTACCCGCGGAAATATATTCTTGCCCGACATCTCGATCGGAATATTTCCCTTATAACGCCTCAGATCCAGTTCGACGGCTTGTGCCGCACCCGAAAGATTGTTGACCACCAGAACCGACTCGTTACCAAGCCGACGAACATAAGCAAGTATTCTGTGATTGGCCGGATGGAGAAACTCAATGGATCCTCTGCCGAACACAGCTGTCGACCTGCGTACTGCGATGATGCTTTGCATCCAATGCAGGAGCGAATGTCCGCTTCCGACTTGCGAGAGGACGTTCACTGCCGGATAGCCATAGACCGGATTCTGGATAAGCGGAGCGTACAGCTGGTCGGGTTCCGCGGTGGAAAATCCTCCGTTCCATCCTCCGTTCCACTGCATGGGGGTTCTTACTCCGTTGCGGTCTCCGAGATTAATGTTATCCCCCATTCCAATCTCATCGCCGTAATAAATGATGGGAGTGCCCGGTAATGACATCAGCAATCCATTCATCAATTCGATGCGCCTGCGGTCATTATCCAGCAACGGAGCAAGGCGACGACGAATTCCCAGGTTCAGTCGCATCGTCTTATCTTCGGCATAGGAGTCATACATGTAATCGCGCTCGATATCAGTGACCATTTCCAGCGTCAATTCGTCATGATTGCGCAGAAACAGCGACCACTGGCATGTAGGCGGGATTTCCGGAGTCTGCTGCAGGATCTCAGTGATGGGTTTGCGATCTTCCAACTTAAGTCCCATGAACATTCGAGGCATCAAGGGAAAATGAAACGCCATGTGAAATTCATCTCCGTCGCCGAAATAGGTGCGAAGATCCGCGGGCCACTGATTGGCTTCTGCCAGCAACATCCTGCCAGGGAATTGTTCGTCGAGTCTTCGCCGCAAATCCTTCAGGATCGCGTGGGTCTCCGGTAAGTTCTCACAATTTGTGCCCTCCCGCTCCACCAGATATGGCACCGCATCGAGCCGAAACGCGTCAACGCCCATCTCCAGCCAGAAGCTCATTACCTTCCACATCTGTTCGCGAACGGCGGGATTGTCATAGTTGAGATCGGGTTGATGACTGAAGAAGCGATGCCAATAGTAGGACTTCGAAATCGGATCCCACGCCCAGTTAGATTTTTCGGTGTCCAGAAAAATGATGCGCGTTCCCTTGTAACGGCTGTCGGTGTCGCTCCAGACATACCAGTCGCGGCGAGGATTGTCCTGGGAACTTCGCGACTCCTGAAACCATGGGTGCTGGTCAGAGGTATGGTTTAACACCATTTCGATGATGACTCGGATACCGCGGTCGTGGGCGGAATCCAAAAGCTTGCGGAAATCTTCCAAGGTGCCATAGCTGGAGTGGACGGCGTTGTAATCCGCAATGTCGTAACCATCGTCGCGCAGAGGCGAAGGAAAGAACGGCATCAACCAAATTGCGTTGATTCCCAGTTCCTGCAGATATCCGAGCTTTTGTTCGAGACCTTGAAAGTCCCCAATGCCATCGCCATTGCTGTCGTAAAACGTGCGGACGTGGACTTGGTAGATGATTGCATCCTTGTACCAAAGCACATCCTGATTCAGTGGCAACGGAAGTTCCTCCTGGACAATGCCTAATACCGTTTCTAGCAGGGCAAGAAGTAAGTCTATATAAAGTGAACAGGATAGTTTTCAAGGCTCGAGCGTCCGAATCTGCGGTTTTGCCCTGGCGATGTACGACCCCCTTATCCTAGTCGCGCGCTTCCGGTGTCTATTCCACAAGAACGCTACAGCCGGCCTTTTATGCTGCAAGGACTTGTAACGGTCGCGTTCTACCGCTGAGTACAGAAAAGCTGTAGCGGCCGATGACAGTCACGGAGATGCCATGGGAGCTTCCAGTGGAAACACCAACCCGCCGAGATTCTGGTTATTTTTCATTCCTGCATTACTGCTGGTCACCACAATTGTAACGGTTCAACAGTTTCAAGCGACCAGCGGAGACGCCACTGCCAGCGCAACCTATTCCCACGGCGTATTGAACCTGGCCCTTCCCTACGACGCTGCCCACGCCGGTACAGGTCAGTTGATAGTAGAGGTTTTGGATCCAGAAGACCAAGTGGTCGGACGCGCGGAACGGCGCGTCGAGGTCGCGGAAGGCAAAGGATATTGGCGGGAGCACGTAAAACTCTCGAAGCCACTCGCCATGGACGAACTGGTATGGCATCGCGTGCGGTATCGCTTTGAGTACAGTGACGCCAAGATCGCAAAAATCGAAGGCACGGAATCGATTTCGCAGATCCTCCGCACGCCGGTAATTCACATTCTGGGCCAGCAATCCTATTTGACCGGAGGCGCCGCGGCGGTGCGGGTGATTGTCACCGACTCGAAGAACGAGGTAATTGCCGGCCACGGTTCCGTACAGATTGAATTGCTGGGTCCCGAGGAAAAAACCCAAGTTCTGTTCACGGGGCATACAAATCGCCGAGGGACCACGGAAGCGCAGTTCCGCTTTCCCGCCGGGTTGGCGGGGAGTTATCAGTTGCGCTACCTCGTCGACACACCGATCGGCTCGACGGAATTCACTCAACCCGTTCGCTTGGAAGATAAAATTTCGATTCTCCTTACCACCGAAAAGCCAATCTACCAACCCAGCCAGAGCATTCATGTGCGGGCTTTGGCTCTCGACCGCGCCAATCATGAGGCAGCTGCCAATCGCAAACTGGTCTTCGAAGTGGAAGATGCTCGTGGCAACAAAGTCTTCAAGAAAACGACCGAGACCGACAAGTTCGGAATTGCGGCGGCGGAATTTGCGCTTGCTGATGAAGTGAATCTTGGAACCTACCACCTGCGTGCATTGCTCGGAGAAGGAGAAGCCCCTACGAATACGGCAGAGATCGCTTTGAACGTGGAGCGATATGTTTTGCCGAAGTTCAAAGTCGCCGTTGATTTCGCCGGCAAGGATAATCACACGAAGCGGGGCTACCGTCCCGGCGATCATGTAACCGGCATCGTTCACGCGAACTATTTCTTCGGAAAGCCGGTGGACGAGGCGGAGATTACCGTCAAGGCTTCCAGCATGGACGTCGCGGTGTTCGACGTGGGCTCGGTGCAAGGCAAGACAGATCGCGACGGCGCCTATCACTTCGATCTGAAGTTGCCCACTTACCTCGCGGGACGTCCTCTCAGCCAGGGTACGGCTCGCGTCCTGATCGAAGCCACAGTGAAGGATTCCGCCAGCCACTCGGAAACTCGTGGCGAGCCAATTACGGTCAGCGAATCGCCCCTGCTCATAACAGCAGTTCCTGAGGGAGGTTCGCTGGTACCGAATCTGGATAACCAGATTTTCATCCTGACCTCCTATCCCGACGGGACGCCGGCCAGCGCCAGCCTGAAGGTTCATGCGGAAGGAATCACGGATCAGAGAGTGACCTCCGATGATGGGGGAGTGGCCATTATCCGGGTCAGGCCCCACGCCGGAATCGAATCAATCGAGATTGAAGCGAATGACAAGGAAGGGAACCATGCAACGAGCAAGCTTCAACTGCAAGCTCGCGAGGGCGTGGATCAAATTCTTCTGCGCACCGAACGGGCGGTCTACCGTGCCGGAGATCGCATTGCGCTCAGCGTGTTTTCCACGAAACAACGCGGCACGGTGTACGTGGA